>AZIG01007343.1_pt1 | contig 225219 bp, 207 predicted proteins | sample 359071 | NCBI WGS metagenome assembly AZIG01 (sample SAMN02429714, study PRJNA222667) | marine sediment metagenome | biome: Sediment sample; isolation source: enrichment culture of sample MGS-AQ(UA) from oil contaminated terminal site... | place: Jordan: Aqaba | collected 2011-05-15 | depth 18 m m | reverse complement strand
AACCCTCTACTCATTCGGGCGGTTAAAAATGGGGGGATTACACTCCGAGAATGCGTCGCCCAAACTTAATGGCGGAAATCATTGTTTTGATATCTTCGGGGTCACTCAGATAGTTAGGCTGAATCAGCGGATTGGCCAATGGGTCAGGGCTTTGCAATCCAATGAAGCCTCGGCTTTTCGGCAACAAATCGCAAATGTGCAAAGTGTAGCCATAGCCTGCCATTACTTTTCGGCCATGATCCTTCAAGTAAGTAGGCAAAAAGTGGAACTGTACATTGGGTCGCTCAGACGAAGGATCCGATTTCACAAAGCCGCCAGACTCGGCAACATTACTGGTAAGAAAACCACGTCGCGCAAAGATATAGGAGAAAAGTGCGCTCACCCCACGGAATAAGAAGCTGGGTGCAACGCCAATGGGCAAACGAGAGTTCGCCGTGTGCATGATCGTGATGTCCAGATGATCGGCCAAATTCTGGCCGACTTCGGGAAGGTGATGAACAAGCGGAATGCCGTGTTTTGCAAGCTCTTTACTATCCCCGATGCCAGACAGCAGGAGGAGTTGTGGTGAATTAACTGCACCACCAGACAGGATGACTTCGCCGCCAGTATTGAGTCTCAGCTGGCGATATTCGTTTCCCTGTTTCAGGGTCACGCCAACAGCTCGCTTACCCTCCATGGCCACGCGGGTTACTCGAGCATCGGTTAGCACGTCAAGATTAGACCGGCTCTCAGCGGCACGCAAAAATGCTTGCGCTGAACTCCAACGCTGGCCATTTTTCTGTGTTACTTGGTAAAGCCCCAATCCGTCTTGTGATTTGCCGTTAAAGTCCGTGTTCACTGGCAGGTCTACGTGAGGCGCTGCTCGAACAAAATCACGGCTCAGCGGGTTGATCGATTTTAATTCGCTTACAGTGAGCTCACCATCTTTGCCGTGGTATGGGTCTGCGCCAAGGCGTTGGTTGTCTTCCACCCGACGAAATAATGTTAATGCACGATCCCAACCCCAGAGGTTGTTGTTACCGGCAACTTGGCCCCAATGATCGTAGTCGGCTTTATGGCCCCTGATATACACCATGGCATTAATAGAAGAAGAGCCACCAAGCGTCTTTCCGCGGGGCCAAAACAGTTGGCGACCTTTCAAGTGTTCTTGAGGCTCGGTTTCTAGCGCCCAGTTGAGTTTTCTATTGTTGGCGAGTAGAGCGATGCCAATAGGCATATGAATTAGGGGATTTTTATCCCGTGGGCCGGCTTCGATCAGCGCTACGCGTTTTGAGGTATCCGCACTAAGGCGGTTAGCCAGCACACAGCCAGCCGACCCGGCTCCTACAATAATGTAATCGTACATAATAACTCTCTTATTATTTGTTAATACTCAGCCTAAAATACGAACAGCAGCATTTATAAGCTGCCGAACCCAGCCAGTGTAGGGAGGGAAAAGGAGATGGATGAGAGAATGCCTGTCCTCCATCAAAACCTTATCGTGTGAAAATGAACGGAAGCCATATTCGCCATGCGCCGCTCCGATCCCTGAATGATTGACTCCACCGAACGGAAGATTCGGATGTAGAAAATGCACCACCGTTAGGTTAATTCCCACAGCCCCTGAACTTGTTTGCTCAACAATATGTTTGGCAAAGGATTTATCTTCATCAAATATATAAAGCGCGAGAGGCTTAGGGTTGTCGTTGATTTGTTCAATAACCGAATCGATATCATCGTATTCAATAATGGGCAGAATAGGGCCGAATAGCTCTTCCCGTGTGATGTCCATATCGTTGGATACATTTGAAATCAATGTGGGAGCGATAAAGTTTTGATCAGTATCTATAGCCCCGCCTTCAAAAATTTTCGCCCCTTTAGATTTTGCGTCATCTATTAGGTTTGAAATTCGCTGAAAGTGACGCCTGTTTACTATTCGACAATAGTCAGCGGTAGATTTTTGAGCTTCAAGCGTTTTTCCGTAGACGCGGCCAATTTCTTTTTGAAGTGCTTGGTTGAATTGCGCTGCAATATTGCTGTGCACAAAAACATGATCTGGAGCGATGCAGGTTTGGCCGTTATTAGCGAACTTACCCCAAACAATGTTTCTTGCGGCCTTCTTTATATTAGCATTTGGGCCTACAACGGTAGGCGATTTCCCGCCCAGCTCCAGGGTTACCGAGCAGAGGTTCTTGGCGGCAGCTTCCATAACTACCTTGCCTACCGCAGGGCTGCCTGTGAAAAATATGTGGTCGAAGGGCAGGGCTAACAGTTTTTGTGATACAGCAGCGTCGCCTTCAATCACGCTGACTAAGTCAGGCGGGAAGGTTTCGGCGACAATGTTGGCAATGACTTTAGAGGTGTGTGGCGTCATTTCCGAGGGTTTGATGATGACGCTGTTGCCGGCAGCTAACGCTGATACTAGAGGGCCTAGTGCAAGATTGAGAGGATAATTCCAGGGCGCAATAATTAAGCACACACCCTTTGGCTCCGGCCGGACATGGGACTTTGTACCTAATACACCAATGGAGGCGGGCGCCCATTTGGGACGCATCCATTTGCGCAAATGTTTTTTTGCATGTCGTATTTCCTGAAGTACCGGGAGGAGTTCAGTTAATTTGACTTCAGGCGCAGGTTTTTTAAAGTCTGCTGCACACGCGGCAATAATGTTTGATTCATGGCGTTTGAGCGAATCTCGCAACTTATTAAGCTGCGCTATTCGAACATCCAGAGTGAAACTAGCACGGCGCGCAAGTTGCGCCCGCTGTAATGCAGAAAAGACGGAATCAATTGTATCGGCGGTTGGCGCGTTAGTCGCACCAACCTCAGCCAGATTAGCAATCTTCATGATGAAATTACCTCTTGCCGAATGAGCCTATCGTTATTATGAGCCTGATGGCTAATCTTCATGGAGGACATAGTCCTCTTTTGTGGCACCACAGTCGGGACAGCACCAATCGTCCGGGATATCTTCAAAAAGAGTGCCTGGCGCGAACCCTTCAGTTTCATCGCCAAGAGCTTCATCATAAATATGACCGCAAGTGATACAGATCCATTTACGAAAGGTGGTCTCTTTGCCGGTGGAGTCTTTAGACGATTTTGCCCGTGCGGGTTTGGCTTTAGCCTTTGCTTTGGCTTTATTGTTAGTTGAAGGAGTCGAGGCCCCCGTTGATTTTTGAGGTGAAGCCTCTGCCTTAGGTGGGGTGGCAGCAGTACGCACTTCTGGGGTGGCCGCGCCAGACGCCGGGGACGCGGAACCGGATTCTATTACTACGAAGTCAGCTTTATCCCTTACTGCACAGTCTGGGCAGGCCCACTCTTCAGGAATCGTTTCCCAAGACGTTCCTGGGGGAAAGCCTTCGTGTGGGTGGCCAGCGACTTCATCGTATATATATTCGCAATCGGGGCATTGATATTTAGCCATTTAAAGCACCTTTGAACCAATATTATTGTCTTTAGTTAATGGCGCCCGGCGTACACGCCGGGCGCTGTTCCTCAAAGTGTGAAAGCACGAGGTTTAATGGATGGATTTCTGTTGGCGATTATTTGGCAACGGTTGTATCGGGTGACTCCGAACCCTTTACTCCAAATTTTTGCTCATAGAATTCACGCATTCCCGGCTGAATCTGGATCTTATTAATGTCTCCGTGCGCCCACTCCATCACCCGATCATCCATTAGTGAACGAAACCAGGAGGGAAAGAATGCGACGAAGAACATCCCAGGGTAGCCCGTAGGCAGGGTGGGAAGGTCGCTGAAGTCCCTAAGTGATTGATAAGATCTTGTAGGATGCGCATGGTGATCTGAATGACGTTGCAGATGAAACAGGATGAGGTTCGACATTACATGGTTTGAATTCCATGAATGATGGGGTTTTTGATGCTCGTAACGCCCGTTCGGCAGCTTTTCACGCAGCAGTCCGTAGTGCTCAATATAATTGGCACTGGTCAGCTGCCACCAGCCGAAGGCCATTTGAATGGGCAAAAAGATGAGCATTAAAGGACCGAAAAATGCCAGCAATGCGGCATAAAGCACTACCGTCAAAATCATAGGCTGTAATACTTCATTATCTAGGCTCCATACGCTTTTGCCGCAACGGCTGAGGCGCTGCTCTTCCAAGCCCCATGCCCGTTTAAAGGCACCAGGAATTTCACGCAGTGAAAACGTATAAATAGATTCGCCCATGCGGGATGTAGCCGGGTCCATCGGTGTTGCTACGTCACGATGATGCCCTTTATTGTGTTCAATGAAGAAGTGACCATATCCGACCACGGCTAGTACAAGCTTGGCCATCCAGCGGTCGAAGGTTTCTTTTTTATGCCCGAGTTCATGGCCTGTGTTGAGTGCCAGTCCATTAACAATGCCCAAAGAAAGGGCGAGAGCTAAAAACTCGAATACCCCTATTGGTTGGGTAGATACCCACCAGGCACTTATAATCAAAGCTGCATAATGAATAGGAACGGTTAAGTACGTTAAAACTTTGTAGTAACGGTCTTGTTCAAGCTTAGGAACAACGGATTCAGGAGGGTTGGAATAATCCTCGCCAAGCATGGTGTCGATCAAAGGGACTAGGCCGTACCATAGGATTAATACTAATCCGTACCATATACTCCACCCTGTTTGGGATACGAGATATAGGCCAATTATTGGTGTTGCTGGCCACAGTACAGAAAGAATCCACAAGTGGCGCTTTCGGTCCACATAACCCTCATTATCAGCATCACTTCGTGGGGGCTCGGTTAAAATGTTCTCTGACATTAGGATCACCTTGTTTTATCATATTGATTGTTTCTACAGGCTGTGCGACACCGTGTAATGTTGGTGAGCGGACGAGTTGTAGGTTGTAGGCAGTGGTAGGGTTAGCTAGAAATAGAGGCCAAACAACTACTCCAAAGGGTAGTTTTTGCTCTGTACATAATATCAATATGCATTCATCCCTTAGTACGCAGGTCTTTGGAGGAGATGCAACAGGGGGTCTTGTTGCCATGCTGTGCGATAACTTGGAAAACTGGTGCCTTAGAATGTCTGACCGGATGTGGGCCCGGCAGCGTTTTATTACTCAAGGGTGCATAGAGCGCGGTCGCCTGAAAGCCTCTGCCGAGTCCGAATCAAAAGTTATTCTTTACCGGGCCCCTTTAGGTTATGGCAAGTCTGTGCAAGTTGCTTTCGAGGCGGGCACTCAGGGCCGAGAGGAGGGGGGCGTCGCCTATATCAATACGCGATCCTATCCTGGCTCCGGTGAAATTACGGATTCTTTTTTGGCGGCGTTAATTTTATATCAAATTAAAGGCCGTGAACCCTGGAGCGTTATTCAAAGTAATGATGACATCATTGAGTCACTTCGAGATACGCTGTGTAATGCTAAAAATCCGATAAAAATTTGCATAGATGGCATTGGGGAGGCTGAGCATGGCGTGGGCCTGGTTGAGAATTTAATATGCGAAACCCCCAATAATGTGAAATTTTATATTGCTCCCAGTAATGCTGGAGCGTTGGCGCGCTTGTCTATGATGGCGGGTGTGGTGACATATGGCGCGCATGACCTTGTCTTCACAGAAGAGGAAGTATGTGAGTTGCCGGGAATGCATAGCGCCAAGGCTAAAAATGTTATAGAGGCTACTGGTGGATGGCCCGCACTTGTTGGGCTTATGTGCCACACTTCAAATCCAAACCTCCCCGCTGCGACCTGGCCGGAAACCCGTTCGTATTTCAGAAACAATCTACTCAACGCGCTGCCAAATAATACACGGGAATTTATTTGCAAAGCCGCAATGCTGGAAGAGATCAGCGTTGCCTGCTACGACTACGTATATAAAACAGAAGAGGCCCATAAAGAAATTCCGTTTATTAATGAAAATTATGCGCTCTTTACCCCCACAGAATCTTCCAGAGAGTGCATGGTTATGCACCCGGTGCTAAGAGAGTATTTGCGTGGTTTGTTTGATTCTATTCAGCGAGAGCGTCGCTCATATGTGCTAAAGCGTGTCGCATTTTGGCATTGGCGTAGGGGTGAGTATCTCCATTCAATCAATGCCGCTCAGGAGGCGAGCGATCACAGCTGGGCTCGAGCGGTAAGCGATAGCATTATCTTAGACGTAGCACTCAGGCAAGGCGAAATAGAGGTGCTTCGAACATGGTTCGAAAAAGTGCCGGTTCGAACGATAAAAAAAATCGCGTCCTTAAGCATCAGCTATGCTTGGATCTTGTATTTCAGCCAGCAAGCTCGGCAAGCAGAAAAAATACTGGCAAGCTCCACGGAGTCCTGCAGCAGAGGTTTAGACAACCTTGATGAAAAAGGATGGCGGAAGCTGGTCGACGCGGTAGGAAAAGCGACACAGGATCAGTTTGCGCAAAGCCAAACCCTCTGCCAGCAATGGATTGACACTTTCGGCGAGCGTAACATGGTCGGTAAGGGAGCGGCGCTTACGTGCCAAGCATACATTGCTTCCAGTGATCGTCGCTTTGAGGATTTAGAGCAATTATTGCACAGGGGGGCGGTAGCCAATCAGTCCTCCAATCAACATTACGCTTTTGTTTGGCTTAAAACGGCAGAGCTTCAGGCTGAAATATTTAAAGGTGATATCGCTCATGCAATGAGTATATTACTTGAAGCCAATAAAACAGCAGAGAAGATGGGGGTGTCAAAAACATTTTTAAATAAAATGCTTGGTTCCCTTGAATTGCAAATTCTGCACGAAAAAAGTCCTAGCCTAATTAGTTATGAGTCTGCGGAAGAGTCATTCAACTTCGCATTAAACTATGGTGTTACAGATATTTTATGGGGTTGCACGCAAACGTTCAGTAGTTTCCTGTACCAGCAAGGGTTAAGAGATAGGGCTATGGCCATATTGGAGCAAACCCGGATAGCTGCCTGCGAAAGAGATCTACCTCGACTTAACATGCTAGCTAAAATACAGCTGGCTGAGTTTACGCTCATAAACGATGAGGAATTAGAGCCGCCGATACTTCCTAATGAGAGTGAGCTGACATTTTTGCCAAATCAAAACCAAGCCATTCGCGCACGTATTGCGCTAGTCAATTCAATGTATAGGTTGAGGCTTGGAAAGCAGTTTGGTGTTGCTGAAAAGTATGCAAAAAAAGCATTACAAAGCGCCAGTGCAATTTCAGACGCTAGAACCAAGATCGCCGCCCAATATTGCCAGGCATTAGCGATTTTTGGCCTCGGTTCATCAAAATTAGCGAAGCGCACAATTATTGATGCCGACCAGCTTACGGAACATTTAAGCTGTTATTTTACCCGAGACTGGATTAAAGAAGCATTAATGTCGTTTAGCCCCATTGCTCGGGATCTTTTTGATACGTTGCCAGAAAGCGCAGAGACTAACGCTACAAAAGATCTCGAGGTGAGAAAAGAAGAGGCTGACGCCCGCCCTAAACTCACTAATACCCAATCAACCATTACGATAAAGCAAATTTCTCTGTTGAAATGTGTAAGTAGTGGAATGACGAACAAAGAGATCGCTGAGCGACTTCTTATAACAGAGGATACCGTCAAATGGCATCTGAAAAAGATTTTCAGCGAACTTAAAGTAACCAACCGGGTTCAGGCAGTGTCTGAAGCTAGGCTACGCGGGCTTCTATAGCACCACGAAAATAAAAGAGAAGATGAGCGAGTGCGCAGCAAGTGGCCATTAATTGATTTTTTAATGGCACGTTAAGGCGGCTATCGACATGGCCTCGGAAGCTCTACACTGGGTCGATCATTGGTTGATCGGGACGCCCCTACATGGCCAACACACATAACCACGCTGTGCCCTCTGGGCGCGTTTGGCCGCTGCTCCCTTTGTTGTTTTTCCTGGTGGTGTTTCTTGGTAGTGGCTTGTACTACACCGCTGCCGATACTGACTTTGCTTTCTACCAGATAAAGGCGCCAGTGGTGGCCATGGTCGCTATTGTGTTGTCCATGTTGATGGCGCGATTGGCCGGGCAGCGATTAAATACCAGTGTGGAGCGCTTGGTGGCGGGGATCGGCCACCCCAACATTATTCTCATGTGTTTAGTGTTTCTGCTGGCCGGCGCCTTTGCCAGTGTCAGCGTTAGCATTGGCAGTGTGGAGGCCACTGTCCAACTTGGCCTGAGCATTATTCCTTCCCAGTGGGTGCTGCCTGCCCTATTTCTGATCTCTGCTTTTATCGCCACCGCCATGGGTACGTCCATGGGCACCATTGCGGCAACGGCTCCCATTGCGGTTGGCTTTACCGGCGCTACCGGGTTGCCCATGTCACTGGCGTTGGGCGCGGTGGTGGGTGGCGCCATGTTTGGCGATAACCTGTCGATGATCTCCGATACCACCATCGCGGCTACACGTAGCCAGGGTGTGTCGTTGAAGGACAAATTTCGGGTCAACATCTGGATTGCGGTGCCGGCGGCTTTACTGACTCTGGGCTTGCTAATCGTATTGGGCGGTGGTGAGCACCAGGTAGAGAGCAAACCTTTTCAGGTTGCTCTAGTGGTGCCTTACCTGTTGGTGTTTGGTTTGGCACTCAGCGGCCTTAATGTACTGGCGGTACTGATCATCGGTATTGTCGCTGCAGGCGCCACCGGCATAGCGATGATGGACGATTATAATCTGGCCACCATGAACGGCGCGATCTATGAAGGCTTCCAAGGCATGTTCGAGATCATGCTGTTGTCCATGTTGATTGGCGGCTTGTCTCAGCTGATGACCGACCAGGGCGGTACCCGCTGGGTTATTGAGCGCATTCATGGCTTGACGCGCTGGCTTAGGCTGCCGTTGCAACGTGCCGGTGAAATGGGCATTGCCCTGCTGGTGGTGTTTGCGAATGTGTTTGTGGCCAACAATACCGTGGCCATTGTGCTGACTGGGGAGATGGCCCGTGATATTGCCACTGACCATGGTGTGGACTTGCGCCGTTCTGCCAGCATGCTGGATATTTTTTCCTGCGTGGTGCAAGGCTTAATTCCCTATGGGGCGCAAGTGTTGCTGGCCTGCTCCATTGCCAAGCTTTCACCGTTGGCGTTAATCGGTTCCATCCATTATTGCTGGGTTCTGGCCATTGTCGGCATTGTCGCGATCACCATTAACCGGCCTAGGTTGAATTTTGTAAAGTGACAAAAAATTAGATTTCAAAAAAAATTTATTTTTTAAGGATAAATAACGTGGCAGGAACAAGTTTACTGATGTTGCTGGATGACATCGCCGCAGTGCTTGATGACGTGTCGGTGATGACCAAGGTGGCAGCCAAGAAAACCGCCGGGGTGCTGGGCGATGACTTGGCGTTAAATGCGGAGCAGGCATCGGGCGTGCGTGCAGAACGCGAGCTTCCTGTGGTGTGGGCCGTGGCTAAAGGTTCCATGCGCAATAAATGTATTCTGGTTCCTTCGGCGTTGTTGATCAGTGCTTTTTTGCCTTGGTTGATCACTCCATTGTTGATGTTAGGTGGCGCTTACCTGTGCTATGAAGGGGTGGAAAAACTAGCGCATAAATTTTTTCATGGAGCGGAAGAATCTCAAGAGCATAAAGAAAGAATTCAAGCCATGATTGATCCGAAAGTGGATTTGGTCTCTTTTGAAAAAAATAAAATTAAAGGAGCTGTTCGAACGGACTTTATCTTGTCTGCAGAAATTATTGTTATTGCTCTGGGAACAGTACAGGCTGCGCCTTTTTTACAGCAAATTATGGTGATAAGTCTTATCGCGGGGGCCATGACCATCGGCGTTTATGGATTGGTGGCTGGCATTGTTAAGTTAGACGATGCGGGTTTGTATTTGATTGAATCGGGCAAAGGAAAAAATGAAAAAATTCGGTCTTTTTTAGGAGGGATGCTACTTAGTTTTTCTCCTAAACTAATGAAGTTTTTATCCGTGGCAGGAACGGCTGCTATGTTCTTGGTAGGCGGGGGTATTTTGCTTCATGGCTTGCCAATGAGTCACGATGCTTTGCATTATATAGACGAACTAATGGTGGCCTTTCCCATGGCCACTGTGCTAAGCGTTTTGATGCCCATGCTTGTAAATGTAGTGCTGGGCATTGTCGCTGGCAGCATTGTTTTGTTTGCAGTAAAGGGCGTTAATTTTTTGAGGAAAAAATAAGAAAAGCGAGAAAAAATTCTCGCTTTTCATGTGCTCTATTGGAAATAGGAAAGATATTTTCCGTAACCCTTTTGGGTCATTTCCTCCAGAGGAACAAATCGCATTGCAGCAGAGTTCATGCACCATCGCTTGCCTGTAGGTGCTGGGCCGTCATCAAAGACATGGCCCAGATGCGAGTCTGCGTAGCGGCTGCGCACTTCGGTACGAGTGGTGAACAGTGTGTTGTCTTCATGAGCGGTGATAAAGGCCTCATCTATAGGTTGGGTAAAGCTCGGCCAGCCTGTGCCAGATTGGTACTTGTCTGTTGAAGAGAAGAGTGGCTCGCCACTGATCACATCCACATAAATGCCTTTTTCTTTGTTATCCCAATAGGGATTGTGAAAAGCGCGTTCGGTGGCGTCTTCACGGGTCACCTTATAGGTAAGTTTTGGTAACGTTTTTTGTAAATCCGAATCACTTGGGCGCTCAAATTTATCTGCTCCCTGCCAGGATCCTGTTACGTCTTTTACAAGCCAAGGGCGGTGATCTGGATCATCCCAGTGCTCTTTTAGAAACTGGTCGCGACCGGATCGATAGCGGTAATACTTGTACTTGAGCGAGTGGGTTTTGTAGTAATCCTGATGGTAATCTTCTGCGGGATAAAACCTATCTAGTTTGGTGATTGCTGTGACGATGGGTTTTTTAAAGGGGCCACGTTCTTCCAGTTCCATCCTTGATGCTTTAGCAGCCTCTTTTTCTTCATCGGTTTGATAAAAAATTTCGCTGCGATACTGGGTGCCCCGGTCCACGAATTGTCCGTTGGCGTCGGTGGGGTCGATATGGCGCCACAACCAGGTCAGTAGGTTGTCGTAGCTAACCACTTTGGGGTCATAGATGACCTTTACGGCTTCGGTGTGCCCGGTGCTGCCAGCGGCTACTTGTTGATAGCTGGGATTGGCGACGTCGCCACCCGCATACCCGCTGATAACTTCGCTAACGCCGTTCAGTTGCTCAAAATCGGACTCGGTACACCAGAAACAGCCACCGGCGAAATAGGCTTCGGCGGCTAGGGATGGTGCGCTGATTATCAGCAACCCCAGTAATGTAATCATTCGCATAAGTGCTTACCTCCTGCCTGTTGGATGCAGCCGGTCGTGATTTGTTGCAAACCGTTATGGCTTACATCACCGGTATGTGTAAACGGACAGGGAGCGGAGCCCGAATCTGTCATGGTACCAGCCTGACATAAACCGGGGGCAATGCCGTGAAGAGCAGGCAAGGGCTGGCGATTATTGGTCTGTGGATAATGGCTGGCTGGTGTTTGGCGCAGGGCCCGGCACTTCAGCTAGCGCAGACATATCAGCAGGGAATGGCCCTGGAGGGGTACTGGGTCAGCGAAAAGCTGGATGGGGTGAGAGCTTACTGGAATGGGGAGCACTTGATCAGTAAAGGGGGGTATGTGATCAATGCCCCGGCTTGGTTTGTGCGCGGTTACCCGAGTACGCCTATGGACGGGGAGCTGTGGATGGGGCACGGGCGTTTTTCGGCTGTTTCTGCAGCGGTGCGGCGGGTGCAGCCCAACGCTGAGGAGTGGCGGCACATTCAATATAAGGTGTTTGATTTGCCGGCCAGTGGTGCGCCATTCTCACAGCGTATTCAACAAATGAAGGCGCTGGCGTCAGCCAGCAATGGCTATACCTTTTCCGTCATAGAGCAGCAGCCGGCCTCAAGTCACGCGGCATTATTGCAGCGGTTAGACAAGGTGATGGCGGCAGGGGGGGAAGGGCTGATGCTGCATCACGGCGATAGCCTGTACCAGGCGGGCCGCAGTGATGCGGTGTTGAAAGTGAAGACCTATCAAGATGCGGAAGCGGTGGTGATTGGCTACACAGCAGGCAAGGGGAAATACCGTGGCATGATGGGGGCGCTGGTGGTTGAAAGGGCGGATGGTCGGCAATTCAAGCTGGGGACCGGCTTTACTGATAAACAGCGCAAGGCACCGCCGCCCTTGGGGGCCACGGTGACTTACAAGTATTTCGGAAAAACGGCTACGGGGCTGCCCCGCTTTGCCCGTTTTCTGCGTATTCGACGCGATGAACCTTTGGCCGAGCCGTAAGGGGGCTGGTGTTATTTCGGGTACAGCGATATTACCCGGCCCACCGTGCGGGGCAGGCCGGGATGCCTCAGGGTTGCAGGTTCAGTTCGTAGATGGCTTCGTTACCACTGTCGTCCAGTAACGTGGCGAGGAAGCTGCCACCCGCTCCGGCAACCGCATCCGCCACAAAATTCTTTGCGCGGTTGGTATTGGGGACCCGGAATACGATTTCCAGATTGCTGGTGTAACCCAGGATGGGTGCGAAGGACCAGTTATTGTCGGCGGTGGGCGTTACCGGGCTGTTGGCCTGAATGTAGTTACCCACTACCTGGCGGTTTTCATCCGGGGATTCAATCACCACATGATCGCCACCCGTGCCGGCGAATTTACCGCCGTGGGCGCGGTAGTCGTTACTGGCAATAAGAAACGTCTGCTCAGGATCAATGGCGGTTCCTTCAAATTGCAGGTCGACAATGCGTGTTCCATCGCTGACTTTGACACAGTCGCCGTTGTAGCGGGCCGGTTTGGTTACATCGATTTGGTAGGTGACGCCGTCGATCACATCGAAGTTGTAGGTGGGGAAGCCAGTGAAATCCACCAGCTCCTGACGGTCAGCCGTATCGGTGATCTGGAAGAACTGCGAGGCGGAACACTCCAGCCATTGTTCCAGCTCGGCACCGGTGACTTTAACCGCCATCAGGCGGTTGTTATACAGGTACAGGTCGGCAATGTTTTTCACTTTCAATTCGCCGGCGGGCACCACGGTGAAACTGCTTTCCTCGGCGCAGACGCCCTTGCGGTCGCAGGCTTTGAACGGCGCCGCAGCAGACAGCACCGGCAGGCCATCCAGCTCGGTGCCGACAATGGCGTCTTCCACATAGGCCTTCTGGGCATCGCTAACAATCTGGATGGAAGGATCATCCTTTACCACGGCCAGGAAGCTGAAAATGTCGTCGGTGGATTCGCCGATCACTTGGTCCATGTACTCCAGTGTGGCGTCGTGGTCGGGTTTGACCAATGCGGTCAGTGCGGCGTCTGCCTCGCTTTCCGGGTTTAGGGCTCGGGCTTCTACCTTGCTGTCCACCACGGCCCAGCTTTCGTCGTCTTCATTGAGTGCCAGAGTCAGGTCGATGATGCCCAGGTGGCTGCCCCAGTAGCCGGGCATCACCGAGGGCACACCCTTGATGGTGCCTTTTTCCAGATCCACGTTGGCGGTTTTGGCAAAGTCTATGGAAGGAAAGGTTAGGTGGCTGTGGCCGAACATGATGGCGTCGACACCCTCCACATCGGCTAGGTACCAGCTGCTGTTTTCTGCCTTGGCGTTTTCCGAATAGGCGGTGGTGTTGATACCGGAATGGGGGATGGCGACGATGATGTCCGCGCCCTCCGCTTTCATCTGTGGGACCAACAGCTCGGCAACGGCCTTGATGTCTTTAGTGCTGACCTTACCCTCCAGGTTCTTCTTGTCCCACTGCATAATCTGTGGCGGTAGAAAGCCGATAAAACCGAGAGTCAGCTCATGAGGATTGCCGTCGCGATCATAAACGGTCTTGGTGATTAGCGTGTACTGGTCAAAGTAGGGGGTGCTGCCGTCGGCGCTAAAAACGTTGGCGCTGATGTAAGGGAAGGCGGCGTCGTTTACGCTCTCGGCGAGGAAGTCCAAGCCATAGTTGAATTCGTGGTTGCCGTAGTTGCCCACGTCGTAGGCCATTTCATTCATGACTTTATAGACCGGGTGCACCTCGCCGCTGGTGAGCCCTTGAGCTTGACGCCAGTCACCCATAGGGCTGCCCTGGATTAAGTCGCCGTTGTCCACCAGCGCGGAGTTACCCGGGTAGGTGATTTCCTCGCGGGCCTGTTTGACCAGCATGGCGGTGCGTACCAGGCCGTGGCCGTTATCCACGCTGTCGCTGTAGTAATTATAGTCCATTACGTTGGCGTGGATGTCGGTGGTTTCCATCAGGCGAAGATCCACCCGTGGGGTGTTGTTATCATCGCCGCCACAGCCACTCAGCAAGGCGCCGCTGGCCAGAGACAGAACCAGCAGGGATCGCAGTGAAGTACTCATGGTGTTTCCTGTGTGTTGAGTTGAAAGAAGGGCGACGCGAACGCCGCTGGTGATGTCTTGGGTGTTTCAGGGGCAGTTACCCATTACCGCGAGATGGCTCACGGATTCTAGGCTGGGTGTGCTCATGTAGAGGTCGCGCACGCCGTCCACCTTGAGGGTCTGGCCGACCATGGCGGGGTTGTTGGCGGGACTGTATTCGGCGCGTTGATCCGCTTCCAATTTCACGTAGAGGGTGGTGCTGCTAACAAGGTCGCCCAGCTCCAGGGCATGGGGGTCGTTAACGCCGCCAATCACTTCGCCAATGACGGTGAGCGGACTGCCTTGGCTGCTGGCGTAGGCATCATTCACCGAGACGGCGCCATTGCTGCCACACGTGCCGCTCGATGTATTGCTGGCCACCCATTGCATGTCGGTGACGTATTCGATGCTCGGTTCGCCCATGTAGACATCACGCTCGCCAGAGACCTGGAGTGTCTCGCCGATCACCTGCGGATTATTCTGCGGGCTAAAGGCACTGCGATACTGACTTTCCAGTTTCACGTAAAGCGTGGCGCTGCCGGCACTGTCCTGGATTTCTAGGGCGTACTCGCCGTTGATGGCTTGGGTGATCACGCCTTCCACCGTCACCGTTGTTCCCGTGGGTTCGGCTAGAGCGTCGCTCACGGATAGAACATTGCCGTTGCCACCGCCAGTGCTGCCGCCCGGGCCGTCCGGTGCGCCGTAGGCCGCGTAGTCAAAGGTGCTGGCATCCCAGGGGTTATAGCCGCCGGAGGGGGTGTTCCAGGGCTGGCCGTTATCCGGGTCGTCCAACTCTTCGCTGGCCATGGGGGTCGGGGTGGCGGTGCCTGCTGGGTGGGCGCTGGTGTCGAACCGAGTATAGCTTTGCGGTGTAGCAAGCCAGTCGATCAAGTTCATGCTGAGCTGAGCCGCGTTACCGGCATCGGTCCAGCCTGGGTAGGTGCTTTTGGTATTGCCGTTATCCTGACGTTTGTATTTTGGGCTGGCATCTTCGATGGGGCTGGAGTCGCCAATAAAAGCGGCTTTGCCCGCCCCGGATTTGGCGATGGCCACATAAGGGCCTTCGGCGGTGCCGCCAAAGTAGAGGCCAGAATCCACCGCGTGGCTCCAGCGGCTGGGGCTGTCGCTAGTGGAAAAGTACACTAGCCCCTTGGCTTTGGTGGGGTCGGTGATGGCAAGGGTGGCGCCGCCGGCCATCAGCACAGGGCCTACGCCGGTTGTGAGGCCTTCCACTTGGCTGGCGGGTTTGATACCGCTGGCGCCGCTATGCCAGTCGATGGCGTTGAAGCGGAAACGAATACCGAACTCCTGGGCTAACCAGCCGTTGGCGGTGCCCGGGTTGCGTAGATCGCCGTAGCTGCCGCCTACATTGAACTGGGGCAAGGTGGAACGATTGTAGCCATTGAATACTTCGGTACTGTCCCAAGTGTTCAGGTTGCGGTCTGCGTTATAGTGGTCGGCAATAAAGAAGATGCCCTTGCCATCGGCGACAAAATCTTCCAGCGCCTGTAATTCCGATTGGGTGAAAGGGCGGTTGCTTTCAGCCAGCACCAATACGTCGGCATGACTAATGGCGCTGTAGGTAATGACCGCTTCATTAGCGTTACTGTTGGCTGTGCTGGGGTTGGTGTAGTCATCGACGAACTGGATAACGCCGTCGCTGTTTTTATCTACCCCGCGATATTCCTGCACGGTATAACCGGCATTGACGAGACTGTCAGCAAAATCGGAAAAGCCGCCGTCGATAACCCAGTCGGCATTGCCTTCCGTACCACCGTGGGAGACATCGAACAGCACCACCTTGCCGTTATTGTTAGCGCCTGGGGATTTAATCGGTGCCGGGTAGTTCCAGTCGTAGGGAGCGGCGCTGACGCTGATGCAGAGCGTGGCGAGAATGGCGGTGACTACGGGTGTTGTGAGGGCGCGTTTTTCCATGTGCGGTCATCCTTACAAGAAAGGGAGACAACAAGGCTGACGCCATAACAAGAAAATGCGGTAAAAAGATCGTGATAGTTTGATGAGTCCGAATGAATGTATGGCAGGGTTGGCACTCAGAATAGATTTTATATTCTTGTCATCAGAAGGTCATGATGGGAGCGGAGAGGACGGCGGCATGCATACCGGTTTGCGGATTAACGAGCAACCACTATGGCCAATGCATTGGTCAAAAGGTGAAGGAAAATGAGCCGAGCAACATCAGGCTCCGCACTTACACCGGTATCGTCTTTTTCTCTGGTGTCAGATAGCGATCAGGCTTTTACGCTGCGTGTTACTTTGGCACGTTTGGCCACTCGCACACTGGATATGCAGTATTACATCTGGGATGACGACACGACCGGAAAGCTGCTCATCTACCGAGTGTTGGAGGCAGCGCGGCGGGGCGTAAGGGTGCGCATGTTGTTGGATCATGCCAATCAGCTGGGCCGGGATGTGAAGTGGGCGGTGCTGGATGCGCACCCAAATATTGAGGTGCGCCTGTTCAATCCGTTCAAGGGGCGCTACAAGCATTTTCTGCAATGGCTCTACTATGCTCCGCGATTAAATCACCGCATGCATAACAAAGCTTGGATTATGGACGGCGAACGAGCGTTGGTGGGTGGACGTAATGTTGCGGATCACTATTTCGGCGTAAACCCATCCACTAATTTCCGTGATCTGGATCTGTATGCCCATGGCGCCATCGTGGCCGACACGCAAATGGCTTTTGATGCCTTTTGGGATAGCCCGTTAGCGGTGTCTATGAAAAGTTACCGTCATCGCACGGAGGCGACAGCGGATCGGGCCTGGCGTTGGTTGGGGCGCTGGCGCACTTCATTGCAAGGCTACCCTTACCTCTTTCCCCAGCATGAAGCATTTTTCACCGATTACTTGGCAAAACAAGAGCAGCAATGTGTGCAGGCTCCGGCAGCGTTGCTGTTTGATAGCCCGGATAAGGCCAGTGGTGCGAAGCAGACGTTGATGGGAGAGCAACTGGCGCGTTTGCTGGGCAGGCAAGACAATCGGGAGTTATTGATGGAGGCCAGTTATTTTATTCCCGGTGATGCATTTGTTGAGGCGCTGGGAGGGTTCCAGCAGCGCGGCGGACGCGCTGCGGTGCTGACTAACAGTTTAGCCACTAATGATGTGATTGCCGCTCATGGTGCTTATGCGCGTTACCGTGCAGCACTGTTGGCTGCAGGGGTTGAGCTGCATGAATTACAGCCCAATGCCCGGGCACTGCACCGGCAGGTGCGGTTGTTCAAAGGGCGCTCCCAGGCGAGCCTGCATACCAAAGCGATGGTGTTGGATCGACGCGAAGTGTTTGTCGGTTCTTTCAACATCGATCCGCGCTCGGTGCATTTGAATACCGAAATGGGATACTACGTAGTGTCCGCTGAACTGGGGCAGCAGGTGGCGGCATTTATTGAAGAAGGGTTAGCGCCGGAAAACAGTTACCGTCTTGAAAAGCAGGAAGGCGAATTATTGTGGGGCGCGGATGGATATGACGGTAAGCCGGTCTTGTATTCCCGTGAACCCAAGGCCACCGTTTGGCGACGCATGCTGGCATGGTTATTGTCGTTATTGCCGATTGAGCGGATGTTGTAATCACAGTCGTGCTTTGGCCATGCCATGCGTCTATGTCGACGCGAAAAGAATGAAAAAAGGAAAATCATGACCCAACCGTTCTGTTTTCGTTTTCGGGTGCGCTACAACGAATGCGATGCTCAGCAAGTGGTGTTTAACGCCCGTTATGGCGATTACGTGGATATCGCCATGACTGAATTCATGCGCGCGTTGGGCTGTGATTACCGCCAGTTGCTGGCGGCGGGGCTGGATAACCAGGTGGTGAAATTGACCACCCAATGGCGGTCGCCGGCACGCTTTGACGATGTGTTGGATGTGTTTGTTTCACTTACCCATATGGGCACCACCTCGTTCTCGCTACAGGCGGATATCCGCCATGCGGACGATGGCCGTGCCATTGCCCATTCAGAAGCGGTGTATGTGATGATGACCACTGAGCCGTTCGAGAAGACAGCGGTGCCGGATGAGCTACGCGAACTGTTGCGGGCGGGCGCGCCAGGCGTCGTGATCGACCAGAGCGGCCGAGGCTGAACGCTTGGGTTCCGGCAGGGCGGGTGTGTGCGGCTTAGCCGCCAAAGACATCAAGTGCGACCTTGCCTTTGGCGGTACCTGAGGTTAGCGCGGCCAGCGCGTTATTTTTCTTCTATGTGGGCTAGCACGTTGGCAAGGCGGTCAACGAGAATTTTGTTGATGCTTTTTTCCAGCACCCGGCCGAGTTCGTCGCTAACGACGGCATCTGCCAGTGGGCGGATACGGGTAATAAAGTCGGCCAGTTTGGGTACGTCTTCGCCTTCGGGAAGGGCTTCGTCGCCGTACTTTTCATCCACCATGTGATGGATGATCATGCCGATAAAACGCTCCGCCAACTTGTCTACTTCTTTGCGCACTAGGCTTACATGGGTGAGCACTGCATCCAGCGGTACGCCCGCTTGGTTGAGCTCTTTACCCGCGTTGTAGACGCGTGGATAGGGCAGACGTAGGCGCATGCCTTCGGGGATGATATAGCCGAGTTTGACGGCCTTGGTCATTACTTCTGGTGTGATGTCTTCGCCGAAGTCGTCCAGCAGGTCCTGATAGTCCAAGTAGGAGGGGACGCTGGGAGTCTGCCAAGTGGTGACTGCTACTTCCAATCCAAGGATGTCATTGAGCTCGCGACCTTGTTCCCAGGCGCTGAGTAGATCGCGGATATTGTTGAGTGTGTAGCCGCGATCCAGCAAGGCGCCGATGATCTTCAGGCGCGCCAAATGCACATCGGTATAAATACCGGTGCGGCCGCGCTTTTCCGGGGGCGGCAGAATGCCGCGATCCTGGTAGGCGCGCACGTTACGCACCGTCGAGCCGGCTTCGAGCGCCAGTTCGTCGATGGTAAATTCTTTGTGGTCTCCGGCGTCTGCCGGTGCCTGTTGCTCAGCCGGTTGAGTGTATTTCCTCAGGCTGCGCAAAATAGCTGCGGGGTTACGGTCACTGGATTTCATGCTGGGATGATAGCCCCCTTTTTGCAGCGGGGCCACAGCCCGCAGTGGTTGCGAGGTGCACCGCTGCTTCCTACGGAGGCATGGATGCGCCTAGCTCAGGGGGTGAATTCTACCTGAGCCAGATTACGGGCCAGCGAGGGTGTGAAGCGCCCCAGCCATTGCATACCCAGAGCTTCTGGGCTGACGGGAACTACCGCGCGGTTTTTCTCTACCGCCTCGACGATGGCCTGCGCGACCCGGTCGGGAGTAAAGGCACGACGTTGGTAAAGTTTCTCAGCGTTTTTCTGGCGGCGGCTTTGTTCGTCATCGTCGACGCCTACAAAGCGGGTGTTGCGGGTGATTGGGGTATTGATGATGCCCGGACAAATGGCGCTGACGCCGATGTTGTGTTCGTCCATTTCTGCTCGCAGACACTCGCTGAACATTAACACTGCGCTCTTGCTGGTGGCATAGGCCGGCAACATGCGCGAAGGCATAAAAGCGGCGGCAGAGGCTATGTTGACGATATGCCCGGCGCGCCCTTGGTCGATCATCTGGCGGGCGAATAGCCGGCTACCATGAATCACGCCCCACAGGTTGACCCCTAGCACCTGCTGCCAATCTTTAACGCTGGTGTCGAGCAACGAGCCGGACAGGCCGATGCCGGCATTGTTGACGACGATATCCGGGGCACCTAATTCCTTTTCTACCCAAGTCGCCAGCGCTTCCATGGAGCGGGTGTTGCTGACATCGCATTTGCGGCTCAGGGCTTCGCCGCCTTCAGCGGTAATGGTGCGGGCGGTGGCGGCGGCCGCTTCGCTGTTGATGTCGGTGCACACCACGAGAGCGCCACGGCGGGCGAAAGCTAAGGCCGTTTCCCGGCCGATACCGGAACCGGCACCGGTGATGATCACCCGTTTACCGCTGTCTGGCCCGGTTGGGTGGCCTGTGGTGACCTTACTGCGTTGCAGCGGCCCGGCGGCAGGGGCGCCTTCGATGTGGTGAATGAATTCTCGAATCCATTTGGCAGTTACATCCGGGTGCTGCAAGAGCGGGCCCCAGTGGCCACAATCCAGCTCGCGGCGCCAAAGTTGCTCGGTCCATTGTGGTAGATCTTCGAGCATGGCTGGGCGTACATAATTGTCTTCGCGGGCAACGATTAGCTGTACCGGTACTTTGGTGTAACGCTCACGGGGTTTGAGCAGGCAGGGCAGCATGTTGGCGCGGTACAGTTCAATCCCGTGGGTGCCATCCTGCAGTTGGGTGACGCTAGCTTCACTGTAAAGGTTCTCGGTGCGCCGCAGTACCTGTGGCCAGACCTTGGCTAGCCCGACTTTCCACAATGCCGGGGCTAACACTGGTAACTGAAAGGCGCCGATATACCAAGAGTGGGCGAGTTGGTTGAGCACGGCGCCAATTTTTTGCTCGCGCAGCCGGGCATTCATCCATTGCCCCACATGGTCGAGGCAAGGACCAGACAGGGTCGTATAGGACGCGATACGGTGCTCAGCGTTGGGCTCGGTGACCGATTCCCACGTTTGAACGGAGCCCCAGTCGTGCCCCACCAGATGGACTTTTTCATCGGGGCAAACTGCATCCATAACCGCATGCAGGTCGCCACGCAGCTGGGACAGCTTATAGGCCGCGCGGTTCTTGGGGGTGGAGGAGTTACCGGCGCCGCGCACATCGTAGGCGACCACTTTAAAATCTCGGCTGAGCCGTTCCGCCACTTTTTCCCAGACATGGCTGGCGTCCGGGTAGCCGTGTACCAGCACCACGGTGGGGCTTTTGTCGGGACTCCAGGTCCGCACGGCCAAGTCTATGCCATTACGGCTCACTTTACTGTCGCGCCACTGCACCATCAGGCTGCTTCCTCTTGCTTGTCGCTGTTGTTGTGGTTGCTTGTATCTAACCGGTGGGCCGCGATGGCAGTTAGCCAGCGGGGCCCATGATCGTCCACCAGTAGCAATGCGCTGTAGGCTACGTTGTCGGTGCCGTCGCTCAGCGTTGGCCCTGCCCTTCACCAATACGGTCGCCTTCATGCCGTGCTTGAGGCTGTTTGTTTACGGTAGCCCGCACAAACGGCTATGCAATGGCGCCAAGGGCGCATTGGCTGTGCCGTTGGGGGGTGGCCTTGGCAATGTAGCGAGAGCGAACCGCAGCGCAGTCTATAACTCGTGCCGATACCATAACGCTGGGTGGCCGATCTGTAAGCCTTTGTTGGCTTGCTCCAAAGTATGGATATAAGGAGCTAAAGCCTGAGCGTCAGGGCTCCAGAATGCGTTCCTTAACGCTGCCACTGAGTGGTATTGATCGTTACTCAATGAATAACCAAACCTGATAGTTACAGTGAATAATGTCACGGTCAACCTAAGGGATTGGCACTTCCTCGCCGCCGGTGGTTCGCTAGGGCCAATTCGCAATTGATAAATCACGTAATTCCTTGCCGTAATCTTCACATTGTCCACGCTCTTGATTGTTAGGGTGGGCGCCTGAATGACCATCGAATGAATGTATTTTGCTCGGCGTTAGCCGGGGTAAGGAGATCAGTGATGAGCCATCACCCCCAGCTTTTACGGGGCATGACAGCCTGTCTTTCTCTTATTCTTCTGCTATTTACGGCCGCTGCGCCTGCGCAGGAGCCGGTCGCGAAAGCCAATCAATACGGTGAGCTGGCGGACCTGCTGGAGGATGACGCCAGCCGCCAGCTGTTGATCGACCAACTGCGCGATTTACAGGAAGGGGCGGTATCAGCGCCTATCGGGGTGGAGGATGATGCGCCGGCCGCAGAGATCGCCGATAAGGCCCCCAGTGGGCAAACCGCAGAGCAGGTCTCACTGGCCCGGCGGATGGCATCGGTTACCGGCGGTTTGGCGGGTGATATGGGCCGGCAGTTTGTGGCGTTAGGCGCCTTGGTTACGGGATGGTTTGGCGCCGACGCTGAGCCTGCTGGTGCGCCAGCAGCCTCCTCATCGTTGGATATGAAAACGGCGAGCGCGGCGCTATTGAATCTGGTGATTCTGGCGGTTGTCACGTTTGTTGTGTTTTGGGCATTACGGGCACTGGCCAGCTCGATCTTTGCGCGTCTTAGTCACTGGGCCGGTGCTGGTCCAGCGAAGCTGGCTATTTTACGCACCACGGCGGCGGTAGCGTTGGCAATTCTTGTGGATGGGGTTGTGGTGGTTTTGGCTTATTTGGCGGGTACCTTTGTGACGCCGTTATTGAGCGAACAGCTGGGGGCGGATGCCACCCGATTGGCGCTGTTTTTGAATGCGTTTTTATTGGTGGAACTCGCTAAAGCGGGGCTGCGAGTGTTTTTCTCCTCGCGCTATGAAGGCCTGCGGTTGTTGCCGGTAGCGCAGCAGCAGGCTCGCTACTGCAATCGTTTTCTTGCCCGTGAGGCCGGGCTGATTGGCTATGGTTTGCTGGTGCTAGTGCCGATGTTGAATTTCAATTTTTCTCCTGTGTTGGGTAGCGCTGTTAGCACGGTGGTTATGCTGGTGGCGCTGATTTATGCAGCCACCGTCATTTTGCGTAAACGCACGGTGCTGCGTGATGCGTTGACGCAACGGGCGAGCGCCAGAACCGGGGTGGTGCGTTTAATGTGGCTGGTATTGGCGCGTAGCTGGCATTGGCTGGCACTTACGTACGCCTTGCTGGTATTTGCCGTTACGGTACTGAACCCCGAAACCGCCTTGCCCTATGTGGCGCTAGCAACACTGGAGACGCTGGTGTTTGTGGGGCTGGGCTTGCTGGGGTCTGTTGCATTAGGGCAATTGATCGGCAAGGAAATACAGCTTCCCGAGGGGCTGAAAGCCAGCATGCCGCATCTGCAAGATCGGGTGAACATTTATGTTCCCACTGGGCTGAAAGTGATCCGTGCGCTGATATTGGCGTTGGTGATTGTGATGTCGCTGGATGCTTGGGCCTTATATGACTTGGGTGCTTGGTATGCCACGACAACCGGCACCCAGGCGGTTTCGGCCCTGGTCGATATTCTGATTATTCTGGCGTTGGCCGCGGCGGTGTGGGTTGTGTTGGCTAGCCTGGTGGAACATAAATTCTGCCCTGATGAAAACAGCACCCCAGCTCAGGCCGCCCGTGGTGAAACCCTACTTGGCCTGTTCCATACTACGTTGGCCATTACCATTATTATCATGACGGTGATGATTGTGCTTTCCGAAGTGGGTGTGGATATCGGGCCGCTGATTGCCGGTGCCGGTGTGCTCGGCCTGGCCGTTGGCTTCGGCGCACAGAAGCTGGTTCAGGATGTGATTACTGGGGTGTTTATCCAATTGGAAAATGCCATGAACACGGGGGATTTCGTTGGTGTTGGTGCTCACTCCGGCACCGTGGAGCGTGTGGGTATTCGGTCGGTGGCGTTGCGTGACCTGTATGGTACTTACCACATAGTGCCGTTTTCCTCGGTGGATGCGGTGTCTAATTACACCCGTGAATTCGGTAATCATGTGGGTGAATATGGCATTGCTTATCGCGAGAGCATCGACGATGCCATCGTGCAGCTGGAGGCTGCGTTTGAAGCGTTGAAGGACGGCGAGCACAGGAAGGATATTCTGGCTCCGCTGGAAGTGGCTGGGGTGTCGGCCTTAGCGGACAGTTCGGTGAATATCCGTACGGTGATTAAAACCACGCCGGGCAACCAGTGGGCTGTGGGGCGTGCCTTCAATCGGCTAGTGAAGATCTACTTCGACAAAGCGGGCATTGAAATTCCGTTCCCGCACACCACGCTGTATTTCGGTGAAGACCGGGACGGCAGCGCCCCGGCGGCAAACGTTCGCCTCGCTGATGATCGGGTTGTTTCCACCCAAGTTGGCAATGGGGGGTAAATCTCCGTGTTCCACAAAAACGCCGGCGATCGAGCCGGCGCTTTCTTAGGTGAAAATTTGAGGTTGTAACGTGGCATCGGTGGAATCAAATCAAAAAAAAGGCCGGCAAAAATGCCGACCCTGAAAATCACCGGAAAAGGGAGAGCACGGTGAAGTAAAACGGTTATGCCGCGTCCTTGAGACGGTCGCCAAGCAGGGCTTTGAAGTTTTTCAGGTGTTCGCGGTTGTCGTGGTCCCAAGGGTGAAAGCCGGGTTTGAACCAATCAAACCAAGGTTTGGTGATGTTCAGGAAAACCCCTTTGCGGCCCCAAGTGTGTTTGGCCACCGCTCGCCAGCCCTTCAGGTCGGTCAGGCCACCCTTGATGCGTACATTGTGTAAATAAAAGGGGGTGAACAGGGTAAAGAACGCGGCGGTAGACAATACCAGAGTGCTGCTGCGCAGGGCGTAGGCGCCAAGATTGCTGTCTTCGCCGATAACGGTACGGTATACATCGAAGGCCACGGCCTTGTGTTCGGTTTCCTCTAGAGCGTGCCAATACCAGATGGCCTTATAGTCTTCGTCTGAGCCATCCATGATTTCCGGTAGGTCTAGCAGGCCGCCGCCAAGAATGGCGGTCAGGTGTTCCAGAGATACGGTGATGGCTAATTGAATGGCCTCTGGGCTGTATTGCTGAACCACGCCAAGTAGCTTGGCAACAATGGCCTCTTGGGCATGCAAGGGAACGCCCGCCTGGGCAACGAAGTCATTGTACTCTTCGTGCTCACGGCCGTGGATGGCTTCCTGACCGATAAAGGCGGTTACGGCCTTTTTCAGTTCTGGATCGGTAATCTGGTCGCGATAATTGCGGACGCTGTTGATAAAGAAGCGTTCACCGACCGGGAAGAACAGGCTCATGGTGTTGAGGAACTGGCTAATATTCAGACCGTCCCGGTGCCAGGTCAGCGCCTTGGCCGGGTTCAGGTTGAATTTTAAATTTCGTCGAATAGGTAGAATCGAGGTCGACATTATACATTCCTCCGCAACTGTTACATCACTGGATGATACAATTGATGTGCGTATCATCAAGAACTTTCTTCATAGGGAAGGTAAAAAATGGCGAGTAATAAACAAGAAGTGGCGAATCGTTTACTGGATGGGCTGATTGGTTATCTATTGGCGCGCCTCTCGCCGGGGCATCTGGATTCGTTGATCGTTGATGAGCTGGATTACATTCTTGAGAAAGCGGCAAGCTACTCCTTGAATCAGTGGGTACAGGCTGAGCAGGTGTTTGCCACGGCGCAGAAGTACGCGGTGAAGATGGATATCAGTGGTGCGATTCCCGAGCTGGTGGGCGATATGGTGGAGCAATTCTATGACCACGCTATCCAGAGCGAACGCATTGTGGAAGAAGTTATCGATGAGGCCGTGGTGATGGCTCTGTTCGATAAGGTGCTGGAAATCCCATTGTCTCGGGAAGGGATGGCTTGGCTGGGGCGCAACCCGGTGTTGCTGGCGTTGCTGGCGGGGGGGGCCCAGCTGGGAATCAAGACGCTGTTGCATCAGGGCTTACCTAGCCCCTTTCGCGGCCAGTTGAGCAAACGATTACCGGAGCGCTGGCTGGCCAGCCTAGAGATCCGCTTGCAGGAATGGTTGCTGCGCCGTACGGAGCAATTATTGAGTGACCCTTATTTGTACTGTGACGAGAACGTAGCTGAACTGCGTGAGCTGGTGAAGGTGGCCTGGCAGGATTTTGGGCAACGCCCGGTGGCGGACGTGAAAGAGCTGGTGAGCAGTGAGGATATTCAAGAGCTGTTCGTGATCGTGTTCGAGTATTGGCGGGAGCTTCGCCACACAGATTACTTCAATGTCATGTTGGAATCCGGGGTGCAGGCGTTTTTTGATAAATACGGTGATACCAGCCTGACGGGCTTGCTTGATGAATTGGGTGTGACCCGCGAGCTGATGTTGGATGATGCTCGTCGCTTCCTGCCGCCGGTGATGGCTAAGCTGCAGGAAGAAGGCTTGCTAGAGGCATGGTTGCGTCGCCATCTGGAAGGGTATTTTCAGGCGGAGGAGACGCTGGAGATGCTTAAGGGTTAGTGCGTGGATACGCGCCGCAATCAGCTTAAGGAGCCTCAGCAACGCTATTTCATGCTCAGCCTTGCCGCTGGTTCGTTGCCCTTGGCCAAGGTAACGACGGTGGTGCCGTGAGTCAGCGATTCTCAATGATCAATGGCGTCCCTATACGCTTGGGTGTGCAGTAATTCTAGTAACTCAGATTCCGGTACGGGTCGGCTTATCAGGTAGCCCTGGATGCTGTCACAATGCATGTCTCGCAGAATGCTCAGGTGATCTGCGGTTTCCACCCCTTCGGCGATTACGTTCATTTTCAGGCTATGGGCCATGTCGATGATGGCGCGGGTAATGGCGGCATCGTCCGGGTTCTTGTCTAGCTCCATGATAAATGAGCGATCAATTTTCAAGGTATCTACCGGGAAACGCTTCAGGTAGCTGAGCGAGGAGTAGCCAGTGCCGAAGTCGTCCAGGGCTAACTCAACACCCCGGCTGCGCAATTGCTGGAGCAGTTCGATGTTCTGCTCCATGTCTTCCATGATTAGGCTCTCGGTGAGTTCTAATTCCAACAGGTGCGGGGACAGTTCCGTGGTGGATAGGACTCGATCGATGGTTTCCGCTACGTTTCCTTTGCGGAACTGGTGAGCAGAAAGGTTTACTGAGACGCAGATCTCGCCGAGGCCTTGTTTCTGCCACTTGTGTGCTTGGCGACAGGAGCGTTCCAGTACGAGCTCACCAATGGCAGAGATCAACCCGGTTTCTTCGGCTAGCGGTATAAAGTCTGCCGGTGGAAGCAGGCCCATGGTGGGGTGCTGCCAACGCACTAGGGCTTCCACCGAGGTAATTCGATTGCTGGCCAGGTTCATTTTGGGTTGGTAGTGCACCACGAATTCGTTCTTGAAAATGGCCTTGCGCAGGCTAGTTTCCAAGGCCAGTTGTTCTACTGAGGCCACGCGCATGTTGCTGCGGTAAAATTGGAAATTATTGCCGCCGCTACGTTTGGCCTGATACACCGCCATGTCGGACTGGTTGATCATGCTCTGCGCTTCTTTGGCGGTATCCGGGAATATGCTGATACCGATGCTTGCGCCCAAAAGTAGTTCGTGACCGTCAATCAGGAACGGCTTTTTCATGGCATTGATAAGCTGTTGGCACTGCTGACTAATGCTGCCTTCGCTGCCATGATTCTCTAATAATAGGGTGAATTCATCGCCGCCGACCCGAGCCAAGGACTCTTGCCCGCCGGCATGTTGGGCCATGCGTTCGGCGGCTGCTTTTAGCAGACGATCGCCGATTTCATGCCCTAGGGATTCGTTAATGGGCTTGAAACGGTCTAGGTCGATCATTAACAGGGCGACCTTTTGGCGGTTCAGGCGGGCAAGGGTTAGTGACTTGTGTAGATGCTCGCGGAACTGGGTGCGGTTGGCTAGGCCGGTGAGGCGGTCATAGTTGGAGAGAAACTGTAGTTGTTGCTCGGTTTCCTTACGCGCGGTCAGGTCAGACATCATCCCCACATAGCGGATTACCCGTTTCTGCTCGTCTCGCACCGCGCTCATCTGTAGCCATTCCGGATATATTTCGCCGTTACGGCGGCGTTCGTTGATTTCCCCTTCCCAGAAGCCGTTATCGAGCAGGGCGGCGGTAATCTCCAGATAGATTTCCCGGTTCGCCTGGGCGCCTTCTTCTTCCAAGATACGGCGGCCGATAAGCGGAGACTCGGTATAGCCGGTGATCTGCTCGAAGCGGGTGTTTACGGCAAGGAAACGGAATTTATGATCAAGAATGAAAATGCCTTCTGGGGCGTTTTCAAACACGGTTGCGGCTAACCGTTGTTGTTCCTGGGCCTGGCGATCTTCGGTGATATCACGACGCGTGCCGATCATGCGTATGGCGCGACCGCTTTCGCTGCGGGACACCACTCGACCTTCGTCCTCAATCCAGCGCCAGCTGCCGTCTGCGTGGCGCAATCTATAAACCGCGTGGTAGCGGGGGTCTTCACCCTTGAAGTGCGAAACCATGGCTTGGCGGATTCGAGCCAGGTCATCCGGATGAACCAAGGTATCCAAGTCGCCGAAGAAGTTTTTGAAGTAGGCGCTGTCGTATCCTAGCAGGCGGTCGAAATTAGTGTGGTGATTGAGTCCGGTATCCAGCATCCAATCCCACAGGCCGATGTTGCTGGCTTCCAAGGCTAGCTCTAGTCGTTCGCTGGTCGCCGCCAAGGCGGTGTTGGTTTCGCCTAAGGCTCGGGTGCGTTCCTGCACCATGCTTTCTAGTCGATCGTTGGTGTCTTGTAATCGCTGGCGAGCGTCTTTGCGATCGTAAATCTCTTGAGCCAGTTTCTCGTTCAGAGCTTCAGCGTCGCTGCGTGCGCGGTTCAGGTAATCAATCAGTGAGCGGTTGTTGGCTTGCAACATCATGGCTTTGTGGCCGGTGTGATTGATGCGACGGGCGGCGACCAGGAAGAACAACCCCAGCAGGGACATCAGTAGGACCAGTGCCAATTGACTGTGTTGCTGGGTTTCCGATAGGCGAGCCACTGCTGGGCCGAGCAGCATGATCAAATACAAAAACACGGTGGGGAAATGGCTACTGTAGGCGACCAGCGCCGTGGTGCTTAGGCCTAAGCCCAGACAAATTAATACCAGTTGTGCGCCTAGCATTGGCGGGCTGAATAGGCTATCCAAAGGGTTGAACAGGTAGCCGGCCAAACCGATCAATAAGGGCGAGGCGAGAGCGAGGGCTGAGAGCATACGCCTGAACAAGGGCAGGGCTTCTTGGCCATCTAGTTGGCGACGGTAATAGGACAGAATAAATAAACGGGCAATCTGTACCACGGCAATGATGCCAAACCAGGTTAGCACGGTTGGCTGGGACACGGGGCTGTGCCAGTAAACCCACGCCAGGATAATGACGGCGGCACTTTCCAACAGCAACAGTTCGGCGATGCCGCTTAGCAGCAATTGGCATTGCTCATTAAGCACACCATTAAACTGGGGTGCTGGCTGGAATGATGGGGGCTGTAATGACACCGTTTACGTTTCCTCTGGCTTAAGAGCCGAGTGTTTTTGTTTCCAGTTTACCCACAGGTTGGGGGCGAGGGAAACCGACTTTCTTGGGAGAGAGGAGGGAAGTATCGGGACAGGGGGAAATTGCCCTCTCCGGCGGGCATCACCGGCAAGGACATTCTGCTAAACTTTCGCGCCATGGATGACGTGACTTCCCTTATTGATGGTTTGAACCCGGCCCAGCGCGATGCGGTGGCTGCCGATGATCAACACTTGCTGGTGCTGGCGGGGGCCGGTTCCGGCAAAACCCGCGTGTTGGTACACCGTATCGCCTGGCAGATTGCCACCGAACAGGCTTCGCCGTTCGGTATTTTGGCGGTGACCTTTACTAACAAAGCCGCTGCGGAAATGCGCGGGCGTATTGAGCAGCTGCTGGACATGTCTGCCGATGGCATGTGGGTGGGCACTTTTCATGGTATTGCCCATCGCCTGCTGCGCGCCCACTGGCAGGAGGCCGGTCTCCCCCAAGGCTTCCAGATCATTGATGCGGATGACCAAATCCGGCTGATCAAGCGAGTCAGCAAGGAATTGGGCCTGGATGAACAACGCTGGCCAGCCCGTCAGGCCACCTGGTTTATTAATAGTCAGAAAGACGAAGGACTCCGCGCTCGGCATATGGATACCGGCGGCGACCTGTTCGCGTTGACCATGCAGAAGATCTACTTCGCCTATGAAGAGGCCTGCGAGCGGGGCGGGTTGGTAGATTTCAACGAAATGCTGCTACGGGTACTGGAGCTGTTCCGCGACAACGACAACCTGCGCGGCCACTACCAGCGTCGCTTCCGGCACATTTTGGTAGACGAGTTCCAAGATACCAACAGCATCCAGTACGCCTGGTTGCGGTTGCTGGCGGACGAAAATAATGCGGTCACCATCGTCGGTGACGATGATCAGTCCATTTATGGCTGGCGTGGCGCCAAGATCGAGAACATCCACAAATTCAGCCGCGACTTCCCGGATACCCGTACCATTCGCTTGGAGCAGAATTACCGTTCCACCGGCACTATTCTGAAAGCGGCCAACGCGGTGATCGGCCATAACAGTGATCGCCTAGGCAAGGAACTGTGGACCGAGGGCGGCGATGGCGATTTGATCCGCCTCTATTCCGGTTTCAATGAAGTGGATGAAGCGCGCTTTATTGCCGGGCGCATGGATAAGCTATTTCAGGAAGGCACCGCGCGGCGGGAAATGGCGGTGCTGTACCGCTCCAACGCCCAGTCGCGGGTGCTGGAAGAGGCTTTTCTGCAGGCGGGGATTCCCTACCGTATCTATGGCGGGCAACGCTTCTTCGAGCGGGTGGAAATCAAAAATGCACTGGCCTATCTGCGCCTACTCAGCCACCGCCATGCGGATGCCGCCTTCGAGCGAGTGGTGAACACACCCACCCGCGGCATTGGCAACAAGACCCTAGAAACCCTGCGTGAGGTGGCGCGGCAGCGTAACGTGTCCCTGTGGGACGCTGCCCAGGCAGTCGTTAGTGAGCAGTTGCTTACCGCTCGAGCCATTAATGCGTTGGCGGTGTTCCTGAATCTAATCGCCCAGCTGGAGCAGCAGTGCGATGGGTTGTCGTTGGCGGAAACTACCGAGCATGTGATTGAAGCCAGTGGGTTGCTGGAATTTCATGGCAAGGAAAAGGGCGAGAAGGGCCAGCAGCGGCTGGAAAACCTGCGCGAACTGCTTTCCGCCACCCGGGAATTCGGTGATGAGGATGAGGACTCCGAGCTCGATAGCCTCACCGCATTTCTGGATCACGCGGCGCTGGAATCCGGGGAGGGCCAGGCTGACGCCCACGAGGACGCGGTGCAGATGATGACCCTGCACTCGGCCAAGGGGCTGGAATTTCCGGTGGTCTTTATTACCGGCATGGAAGAAGGCTTGTTCCCCCACAAGATGTCCAGCGAAGAGCCGGGCCGGTTGGCGGAAGAGCGCCGCCTTTGCTACGTGGGCCTGACACGGGCCATGCGCGAGCTGTATCTGACCCACGCGGAAAGCCGCCGGTTGTACGGTAACGAAAATTACAATCCACCCAGCCGTTTTCTGCGAGAGATTCCCGCCGAAACGCTGGAGGAAGTTCGCGCCCGTGCAGGGTTCAGCCGGCCCATGGGCGGTGCGGCTAAACCCATTCGTGAAACCGAGTCTAACGGCATCAGCCTGGGTGCTCGGGTGCTACACCCGAAATTCGGGGAAGGTACGATTTTGCAATTTGAAGGGCAGGGGCCTAATGCGCGCCTACAAATCAATTTCGATGGCGCGGGCACCAAATGGCTGGTTAGCCAATACGCTCGGTTGGAAGTGATATAGGGCTGGCGGCTCGCTTGATTCTCGCCCCCCTGATGCCTGACGCTGAAACGAAAGACGGTCTGGCATTGGCATGTAGTGTCAGGCTGCAAAAATAAACCGAAAGCGGCAGAACTGCCGCTCACTATCGGAGGATGTCCCATTGGATCGCCGTAAATTTGTTTCTGCCCTAGGTTTGGGGCTGGGAGGCTTGGCGCTGGCCGGCTGTGAACAGAAAGATTGCCCGCCGACAGACAAGGCGGTGGTGACACCGCCGGAACCTGAGGAGAAAAAACTCAGGCCACAGACCTATGAATGGAAAATGGTTACCACTTGGCCAAAGAACTATCCGGGGTTGGGTGCGGGCGCCAACCGCTTTGCCAAACGGGTGGAAGAAATGTCGGCCGGGCGAATTAAGATCAAGGTTTATGGCGCCAAAGAATTGGTGCCGGCCTTTGAGGTGTTTGACGCGGTACGCCAGGGCAGTGCGGAAATGGGCCATGGGGCTGCCTATTATTGGAAAGGAAAACATCCTGCCACGCCGTTTTTCACCGCTGTGCCCTTTGGGCTCACAGCCCAGGAAATGAATGGCTGGCTGCACCATGGCGGGGGGCAGGAACTGTGGGATGACTTGTATGCCCAGTTCAATCTTAAGCCTTTTGCCTGTGGTAACACCGGTACGCAAATGGCGGGCTGGTTCAATAAAGAAATCAACAGCATTGAAGACCTGAAAGGGTTGAAGATGCGTATGCCAGGCCTGGCTGGGGAAGTGTTGGGCAAGGTGGGTGCTACCCCGGTACAGCTGCCGGGTGCCGAGGTGTTTACCTCGCTGCAAACCGGGGCCATTGATGCGGCGGACTGGGTTGGGCCCTACAACGACCTGACCTTTGGCCTGCACCGGGTAGCTGAGTACTACTACTATCCGGGCTGGCAAGAGCCCGGCCCAACGCTAGAGCTGACCATTAACAAAAAGGTGTGGGAAGGCCTTCCCGCAGACCTGCAGGCGATCATTCGCTACGCGGCCCAGTCCGAAAACCAGGACATGCTGGATGAATACACCGCCCGCAATAATGCCGCCTTGGATGAGCTGGTTAACAAGCATGGGGTGAAGTTGCGTCGCCTGCCGGACGATGTGCTTAAGGCCCTGAAGGATGCCAGCGATGATGTGATCGAAACCCTCGTGGCGGACAACAAGGACGCACGTAAGGTATACGACTCCTATCGCGGTTTCCGGGATCAGTCGTTGCAATCTATGACGGTGGCGGAGCAGTCGTACATGAATGTGCGCAGCGAGCTACAAGTTAAAGGTTAAAAGCGCGGCAGGGGCCTGGCCCGTGGGACGGCCCGCGTTACGGCGTGTCACTAGCGGTTGGCGGTTAATCCCGTGGCACTGCCCGGGTGCGGCCCGTGTCGTCAATCGCTACGAAAGTGAAATGCCCTTCGGTAACTTTCGACAAGGTGCCGGAATCTTCGCGAATCCATACTTCTACCAGGATCTGCATGGAGCTGCGGCCGATGTCTTGTAGCTGGGTATAGCAGCTGACAACAGCGCCCACGGGAACCGGGCGCAAGAACGCCATGGAATCAATGGCTACGGTGGCCACGCGGCCACGGGCTTTTTTGCGGGCAGTGACGGCACCGGCCAGGTCCATCTGCGAAACTAGCCATCCGCCGAAAATATCCCCATTCCAGTTGGCGCTTTGCGGCATGGCAATGGTTTGGATGGCAAGGGTGCCAATCGGCTGGGGCACGTCGTCAGTGTGGTCTGTCATCTTATTATCCGTAGAGCGTATGAGGCAGCCAGGTGGCGAGTTCAGGGAACAGCGCCAGAATGCCCAGCATGATTAATTGTATAAAGATAAAGGGTATCACGCCTTGATAAATGTGCGTGGTTTTAACCTCTGCCGGCGCCACCCCGCGTAGATAAAACAGCGCGAACCCGAAGGGTGGGGTCAGAAACGAAGTTTGCAAGTTCAATGCAATCATTACGCCAAGCCAGATGGGGTCCAGCCCCATGCCCAGCAGAACCGGGGCGACAATGGGCACCACCACAAAGGTGATCTCGATAAAGTCGAGAATGAAGCCGAGTAGGAAAATCAGCAGCATCACCATGACGGTGGCACCAATCACTCCACCGGGCATGGCGGCGAACAGATTGTGCACCGCTTCCTCGCCGCCAAAGCCCCGGAACACCAGTGAAAATAGGCTGGCGCCGATCAGGATCATGAACACCATGGCGGTGACTCGGCTGGTGGCTCGAACCACTTCGCCAAGGATGGTTCTGTTCAGGTGTCGATTGGCCGCCCCCAGCAGCAGGGCACCAAAGGCGCCGACGCCGGCGGCTTCCGTGGGGGTGGCCTTGCCGGTGAGAATGGAGCCCAGCACCGCCGCGATCAGCAGCAGCGGCGGAACCAGGCCGCCCAGCAGGGAGCGCCAGCCGCGGGCTTTGCCGTCGGCGGGCGCAAAGGCGGGAGCCCATTGGGGTTTTAATAGGCTGATCGCCACCACATAGAGCAGGTACAGAACTACTAGAATCAGTCCGGGAATCAAGGCGCCGACAAATAAATCGCCCACCGATACGGTATCCAGCGACCACAGACCCTGCTTGAGCTGGGCGTCCTGATAGGCATTAGCCAGCACATCGCCCAGTAATACCAGGGCTATCGAGGGGGGAATAATCTGCCCGAGGGTGCCGGTGGCGCAGATCAGCCCGGTGGATAATTGTGGTTGATAGCCCTGACGAAGCATGGTGGGCAACGAGAGCAGGCCCATAGTGACCACGGTGGCGCCGACAATGCCGGTGCTGGCGGCGAGCAGGGCGCCCACCAAAATAATCGCTAGCCCCATGCCGCCAGGGAGTGGCCCGAATAGTTGACCCATGCTGGATAGCAGTTTCTCCGCCACCCGAGATTTCTCTAGCATCACGCCCATGAATACGAACAGGGGTACCGCCATTAGTGTGCTGTTTTCGATGATTCCGAATAGTCGGTTGGGCACAAAACTCAGGTCAGAAGGAGAAAAGGTACCGGTAAGCATGCCGCCAGCTGCAAACAGCAGCGCGGTGCCGCCTAGGGCAAAGGCCACTGGGTAGCCGGTAAGCAATACCACGCATACGGCCACAAACATGGACAAGGGAAGCCATTCCATCACAGTCCCTCCTCCGGGTGTTTCTCATGTTCGGTGGTGCGTGGGGGAAGGGGGGCGCCAAGTAACGTTAGCCCATGGCGTAGCAGTTCAGCCAATGCCTGCACACTCAGCAATGCGGGCAGCACTAGCAACAGGCTTTTGAGCAGATAGACATAGGGCAGGCCGCCGTTGGCGGAGCCCTCCTGCTCGCGCCAGCTACTGGCCACATAATCCAGAGATAACCAGAAAATTGCCACGCAGATGGGCAGTAGCAAAAACAGGGTGCCTAGCAGATTCACCCAGGCCTGCCCGCGCGGGCTAAAACGCTGGTAGAGCACATCCACCCGGACATGTTCGTCTTCGGCCAAGGTGTAGGCGATGGCTAACATAAAGAGGCTGCCGTGCAGATAGGTCAGGGATTCTTGCAGGGCAATGTTGCCGATGTTGAACCCATAGCGCAGAACGACGACTAGCACTATGCCCAGTACTAGCAGCAGCGCCAGCCAAGCGCTGCCGCGGCCGATGGTGGTGGTAAAAGCGGCCAGCCATTGCTGGCCGTTCTGTAGGTTCTGTTTTGTCATTATTGTCAGGGGATAGCGAGAAAACAGGCATTATACGGAAAACGCCACAGGCAGCACGCATTCCGGGTGTGGGCTGGGCTAGGGTGTCTGTAGCCTGAATCTGATCTCAGTGTAATGTCGTTGTCACAAACCCTCTCTAGCATGCGCTGTGCTGAAACATGAACTGGTTTGCAAAGATTGCAAGAACAAAACCGGGGTGGGGTCAAACCTGACAAGCACCGGTGCCATGTAACTAGGAGGCTTAACCGTGAACTTCAAGATGAAAGCAACTCTGGCAGGTGCCGCCGCTGCACTGGCCGTGGCCAGCGTACCGGGTACTGCCATGGCGCGTGACACTATCTCCATCGTGGGTTCCTCCACGGTGTATCCGTTCGCCACCGTGGTGGCCGAGCGTTTCGGTCGCACCGGTAACGCCACCCCGAAAATCGAATCCACCGGCTCTGGCGGCGGCATGAAGCTGTTCTGTCAGGGCGTTGGCACCCAGCACCCGGACATCACCAACGCGTCACGTCGCATGAAGAAGTCCGAGTTTGAGCTGTGCCAGAGCAATGGCGTGAAAGACATCACCGAAGTGAAGGTCGGTTACGACGGCATCGTGATTGCCAACTCCGTGAAGGGCGAGCACATCGATTTGTCCCTGCGTGACATCTTCCTGGCCCTGGCCAAGGATGTGCCGAACCCGGATGGCAGCGAAGAGCTGGTTGCCAACCCTTACAAGACCTGGAAAGACGTGAACCCGGCGCTGCCGAACACCGAGATCGAAGTCCTCGGCCCGCCGCCGACTTCCGGTACCCGTGATGCCTTCAACGAGCTGGCCATCGAGGGCGGTTGCAAGACCTTCCCCTGGCTGAAAGCGATCAAGAAGCAGGACAAGTCCAAGTACAAGGCCATCTGCCGCAGCGTTCGTGAAGACGGTGCTTATGTGGAAGCCGGTGAGAACGACAACCTGATCGTGCAGAAACTGGAAAAGAACCCGGCTGCCTACGGTGTGTTCGGTTACTCCTTCCTGGATCAGAACCGCGGTGTGGTGCAGGCTGCCAACGTGAACGGTGTTGAGCCGACCTTCGACGCTATCGGTTCCGGCGATTACCCGGTGTCCCGCTCCTTGTTCTTCTACGTGAAGAAAGCGCACGTGGGTGTGGTACCCGGTATCGAAGGCTACGTGAAAGAGTTCACCAGCGAGAAAGCCTGGGGCGACCAGGGTTACCTGGGCGAGAAAGGCCTGATCCCGCTGGGTGAAGATCTGCGCAAGAGCATGGCCAAGCAGGCTCGCAGCCTGAAGTCCATGACTGGCGAAGAGTTGTAAGGGAAATAACAAAAAGCATGGATGCTTTCGGCCCGGTGGTGTTTGCCACCGGGCTTTTTCGCCCCTGAAAAACGGGTATTTGTTCCACCAAGATCATTGCGGTGATTTTGTTTGAGCAAATCCGATCGGAGTACTACATGCAAACCGGAAACCTGCTGTTACTGCTGGTGGTGATGGTGGCTGGGGCCTACTTTGTGGGGCTTCGCCGCTCCTACGCGCTGGCCCGTCCCCTGGGGGGGATTCGCCACCTTCACTCGCTGCCGTTTTACTTTGCCATGCGTTCGGCCATGTGGTGTGCCATTCCGGCTCTGGTGGTGCTGGGCCTGTGGCTGGCGTTTGATGACAGCATCATCCGTCAGCAGGTGCTTGCCGGTTTGCCGGCGGAGCTGCAGCCGACGGATGCGTCCAGCTATAACCTGACGCTCAGCAAGATCCAGAACGTGGCCAGCGGTGCGCTGCCTGCTAATTTCGTTGAAGCACCCATTGCCGCGGCGGCAGAGAACCTGCAGGCTCTGCGCCAGACCAGCGCCATGGCCCTGACCGTGGTGATTATCGTGCTGTGCATGTTCGGCGGGGCCTGGGCCTGGCTGAAAGTGTCACCGCAGTTGCGCGCTCGCCAGCAGGTGGAGCGGGTACTGCAGACCCTCTTCATGCTGTGTGCCACGGTGGCGATCCTGACCACCGTGGGCATTGTGCTGTCGGTCCTGTTCGAATCCATCCGCTTCTTCGGCAAGGTGCCGGCCACTGATTTCCTGTTCGGGTTGCAGTGGAGCCCACAGACGGCCCTGCGCGCCGATCAGGTAGCGTCCGGCGGTGCCTTCGGTGCCGTGCCATTGTTCATGGGCACCATGCTGATTTCCGCCATTGCCTTGCTGGTGGCGGTGCCGGTGGGGCTGATGTCGGCCATCTACCTGGCGGAATACGCCAGCAACCGGGTTCGTACCGTGGCCAAGCCGGCACTGGAAGTACTGGCCGGGGTGCCCACTGTGGTGTACGGCTTCTTTGCCGCCCTGACGGTGGCGCCTTTCATTCGTGGCATGGGCGAATCCATCGGCCTGGATGTGGCGTCGGAATCCGCTCTGGCTGCCGGCCTGGTGATGGGCATCATGATTATCCCCTTCGTGTCTTCCCTGGCGGACGATGTGATTACTGCCGTGCCCCAGGCCATGCGTGATGGTTCTCTCGGGCTGGGCGCCACCAAGAGCGAAACCATCAAGAAGGTGATTTTCCCGGCGGCCCTGCCGGGCATCATGGGCGGCATCCTGCTGGCCGCCTCCCGGGCCATTGGCGAAACCATGATCGTGGTGATGGCCGCTGGCCTGGCCGCCAATCTGACCGCCAATCCTCTGGAAGCGGTGACCACCATCACCGTACAGATTGTGACTTTGCTGACCGGCGACCAGGAATTCGACAGCGCCAAGACCCTGGCGGCCTTCGCCCTGGGCCTGATGTTGTTCATTACTACCCTGGTCATGAATATCTTCGCGCTGCATATCGTGAAGAAATACCGCGAGCAGTACGACTAGCGTCGGGAGAAAGAGAGAGATGAGCGAAACCACGGAAAAAGTTCGCAAGACGCTGGCCCGGCGCTACCGGGCCGAGAAGCGCTTCAAGGCGTTTGGCATCGGCTCCATCGGCATTGGCCTGATGGCTCTGGTGCTGCTGTTCACCGACATTATCGGCAAGGGTTACAGTGCGTTCTTCGAGTATGAAGTGCAGCTGCCGATCACCTTCGACGCCGAGGTGCTGGATGTCAGCGACCCCCGCGACGAGGATGAGCTGAACTACGGTAACTATCAGGGGGTGATCCGCGACGCCCTGGCAGAGCGCTTCCCCACCGTGGAAGGCCGCCAGGATACCCGCTCGCTGAACCAGCTGGTGAGCACCGGCGCCGGTTATGCCCTGCGCGATATGTTGCGCGAAGATCCTTCCCTGCTGGGCGAGACTCGCACCCTGTGGTTGCTGGCCGATGACGATGTGGACCTGTTCCTCAAGGCCAGCGAAAAGCAGCGCGAAGACAGCCGCCTGAATGCCAAGCAGCAGCAGTGGGTGGCCGAGCTGGAAGCCTCCGGGGAAACCCGCATGGTGTTCAACCGGTCCCTGTTCAGCTACGGCGATTCCCGTGAGCCGGAACAGGCCGGCATTCTCGGCGCCATTCTCGGGTCGCTGTTCACCATGATTGTGACCCTGGTGTTGAGTTTTCCGGTGGGGGTGGCCGCGGCGATCTACCTGGAAGAATTTGCCCCGAAGAACAAGTTCACCGATTTCATTGAAGTGAACATCAACAACCTGGCGGCGGTACCGTCGATCATCTTCGGCCTGCTGGGTCTGGCGGTGATCATCGGCCTGTTCGGCCTGCCCCGCTCGGTGCCACTGGTGGGCGGTATCGTGCTGACGCTGATGACGCTGCCGACCATCATCATTTCCAGCCGCGCCGCCATCAAGGCGGTACCGCCCAGCATTCGCCAGGCGGCCATGGGGCTGGGGGCGTCGAAGATGCAGGTGGTATTGCACCATGTGCTGCCGCTGGCGCTGCCGGGCATGCTCACCGGTGCCATCATCGGTATGGCCCAGGCCCTGGGTGAAACCGCACCGTTGCTGATGATCGGCATGGTGGCCTTTATCGTCGATCTGCCCGCCGGCCCGCTGGATGCTGCCACGGTACTGCCGGTACAGATCTACCTGTGGGCGGACAGCCCGGAACAATCTTTTGAAGCGTTGGCGTCCGCCGCCATCATGGTGCTGCTGGCGTTCCTGATCACCATGAACACCCTGGCGGTGGTACTGCGCAAGCGTCTTGAGCGGCGCTGGTAACGGACCGGTAACGAGGATTTGAGTGATGGAAACCGCACAGCAACTGGACAAACCGTCTCTGGGCAACAATGATGCGGCCAAAGACAAGGCCATAAACGAGCGTGACGCAATGACACAAGACAGCCCCTATCCCGATCAGACCGTGGGTCAGCCCTTTGTGGACAACCCGAAAATGCGCCTGCGTGATGTGGAGGTGTTCTACGATGATAATCAGGCGATTCACGGTGTTAGCCTAGACATCGGAAAGAATGAGGTGGTGTCACTGATCGGCCCTTCCGGCTGCGGTAAATCTACCTTTTTGCGTTGCCTGAATCGCATGAACGACACCATCGATATTTGTAAGGTGAAAGGCAGCCTGCATCTGGAAAGTCAGGATCTTTATGACCCTAAACTGGATGTGGTGGAATTGCGCGCTCGGGTGGGCATGGTGTTCCAAAAGCCTAACCCGTTCCCTAAGTCTATCTATGACAACGTGGCCTATGGCCCGCGCATACACGGCCTGGCTAATAAGAAATATGACCTGGATGAAATCGTAGAAACCAGCCTGCGCAAAGCGGGTTTGTGGGAGGAAGTGAAGGATCGTTTGCACGCACCGGGCACGGGTTTGTCTGGTGGTCAGCAGCAGCGTCTGTGTATTGCCCGCACCATTGCGGTGAGCCCGGAAGTGGTGCTGATGGATGAGCCTTGTTCTGCACTGGACCCCATCGCTACTGCCAAGATCGAAGAACTGATCTCCGAGCTGAGCGAGTCCTACACCATTGCCATCGTGACTCACTCCATGCAGCAGGCTGCCCGGGTTTCCAACCGGACTGCCTACTTCCATCTGGGGCGCCTGGTGGAAATGAATGACACTGATACCGTGTTCACCAAGCCGGAACACGACCTGACTGAAGCCTACATTACCGGCCGCTTCGGCTAAGCGCGGGAGAGGAGCAAGCAACATGGATCGCATGCATTTTGGTGAGCACAGCTCATCCCAGTTCAATGAAGCGCTGGAATCTATCCGCACCAACCTGATGGAAATGGGTGGCTTGGTCGAAAAACAGGTGGTCGATGCCCTGCAAGCGCTGCTCAATGCCGATTCCGGCCTGGCCGAAAAGGTGATGGAAACGGAAGAGAAGGTAGACAAGCTGGAGATGCTGATTGACGAGGAGTGCACCCGGGTACTGGCCTTGCGTCAGCCGGCAGCATCCGATCTGCGTCTGATTATTGCCGTGTCCAAGGCCGTTTCTGATCTGGAGCGCATCGGTGATGAATCTGCCAAGATTGCCCGCATGGGGTTGCAGCTGGCTGAAGAGGGCGAGTCACCTCGCGGTTACGTGGAAGTACGGCATATCGGTAACCATGTGCGCAATATGTTGCGTGATGCCCTGGATGCCTTTGCCCGCTTTGACGCCCATAAAGCCCTGACCGTGGCGGCGGAAGATAATGAAGTAGACATGGAATACGCCAGTGCCATGCGTTCTTTAGCGACCTTCATGATGGAAGATCCTCGCTCTATCACTCGAGTACTCAACATCATTTGGTCTCTGCGTGCCCTGGAACGCATTGGTGACCATGCCCGTAATATCGGTGAGCAGGTTATCTATTTGGTGAAAGGTAAGGATGTGCGGCACATCAGCATTGATGAAATTGAAGAGAAGTTGAAAAGCTAACAAAGTTGCCGCCCGCAGCATGAAAAACCCGGCTACGTGCCGGGTTTTTTTTGGACTGATTCCGCGCGCTATCTCTCCGCTTGTGCCTATTCCGGCGGCAATTTTTTGGTTATCGGATGGCCACAAACGGGCAGTGTTGCAGCTTGACCCTTAATGCTTGCCTCTATAATATCCGTATTTCCGAATATATGAATATACTATGCGCACATGCTCACACCTACTCAGCTCTGTAAATGCCTTGGCGATGATATCCGCCTCAGCCTGATCTGCTTGTTGCACGGTCAAGCAGAGGTCTGCGTGTGTGATTTGGTCGATGCCATGCAGGCGCCACAATCTACCGTGTCCCGGCATCTTGCCCAGTTGCGCCAGTGCGAACTGGTGGTCGCCCGGCGACAGGGCACCTGGATGCATTACCAGCTGAACCCGGCTTTGCCGGAGTGGGCTACAGCGGTCATTAATGCATTGGTAGTGCCTGCCCGAGATGCGTTGAATATCACTCTTCCCAGTGCCGCGTGCTGCGGCTAAATGACGAGAAAAGGTTATGAATACACCACTGAATGTCTTGTTTTTGTGCACCGGTAATTCCTGTCGCTCCATCATTGGTGAAGCGCTGGCTGATCATCTGGGGAAGGGTAAGCTGCACGGATTGAGTGCCGGCAGCATGCCCACCGGTAAGGTTAATGAAAACGCCTTGGCTGTGCTCGCCCGCCACGGTGTGCCGGTGAACACTCCCAGCTCCAAGTCCATGGATGATCTGGAAGGGGAAAAGATCGATCTGGTGATCACGGTCTGTGATGCCGCCGCGGGTGAGTCCTGCCCGGTGTGGTTGGGTGATACTCCGAAAGTGCATTGGGGCCTGGAAGACCCGGCCCATGCAACGGGAACTGACGACGAGATTCGTGGGGCTTTTGAGGTTACCTATAACGAACTGCATGCTCGCGTAGAAGCTCTGGCAGCGCTGGATTTTGAATCGATGAACCCATTGGGGTTGATCGCAACAGCGCAAAAAATTCACCGCGAAATGGATAATCAGTAATGCCGTTTTTTGAACGATATCTCAGTGTCTGGGTGGCATTGGCTATTGCTGTTGGCGTGGGCTTGGGCGTAGCCGTGCCCGGTGTCTTTGAAGCGGTTGCCGGTTTCGAGTATGCCCATGTGAATTTGGCCGTAGCGGTATTCATCTGGGTAATGGTTTACCCGATGATGATTCAGATTGATTTCACCGCGATTAAAAAAGTCGGCAACAACCCCCGCGGGCTACTGCTGACTTTGGTGGTTAACTGGCTGATAAAGCCGTTCACCATGGCGGCTTTAGGCTGGTTATTCTTCAAGGTTTTTTTCGCCGGTTGGGTGGACCCGCAAACGGCGACAGAGTACATCGCCGGTATGATCCTGTTGGGTGTGGCGCCCTGTACGGCCATGGTGTTTGTGTGGAGCCAGCTTACTAAGGGCGATGCAAATTACACCCTGGTACAGGTGTCGGTGAACGATATCATTATGGTATTTGCCTTTGCGCCTATTGCCGGTTTGTTGCTGGGGGTGAGCGATATTACTGTGCCTTGGGATACCTTGGTGCTGTCAGTGGTGCTCTATGTGGTTATGCCATTACTGGCGGGAATGGCAACACGTCATTGGCTGGGGAGCGAGGAGAGGGTTGCCGCCTTTGTTCATCGGCTCAAGCCCGTCAGCGTGATGGGCCTGTTGGCCACAGTGGTGCTGCTATTTGGTTTCCAGGCGGAAACCATTCTTGCCAAGCCCATGGCCATCGTGCTCATTGCTATTCCGCTATTGATCCAGACCTACGGTATTTTTGCTATTGCCTACTGGGCGGCAAGACGGCTGAGGTTGAAGCATAACGTGGCAGGCCCGGCCTGCTTGATCGGCACCAGTAACTTTTTCGAGTTGGCTGTGGCGGTGGCTATCAGTGTGTTCGGTCTGCATTCTGGTGCGGCCTTGGCGACCGTGGTCGGGGTGCTGGTGGAGGTGCCTGTGATGTTGTCACTGGTAGCGATTATCAACCGTACCTCGCACTGGTTTGAAGAAGCCAGCCAATAGCATTAATAGCGAATAAAAACCGTTAATGATCAAGCGTCTGTCTGCTCCCACTGAGACTTTTTCAGTGAGGGTAAACGATGCTTGTCGCGAAGCTAGCCTCAATTATTACGAAAGAAGTTACCGTGCCATGAACGATCTACCCAATCTCGATAATGACTGCTTTCAGCGTCCCACTACTGACAGCGTATTCCGGGCCCAGCCGTCTACTCATAAGCCGCGCATCCTGTTGCTATATGGATCACTCCGTCAGCGTTCCTTTAGTCGCCTAGTGGTTCAGGAAGCCGCTCGATTGCTGGAGGCCATGGGTGCAGAAGCAAAAATTTTCCATGCTGATGGTTTGCCTCTGCCCGACAGTGAAGATGCTAGCCACCCTAAGGTGCAGGAACTGCGCGATATGGTGACTTGGTGCGAAGGTATGGTGTGGTGCTCTCCGGAACGGCACGGTGCCATGACGGGCATTATGAAAGCACAGATCGATTGGATTCCTTTATCGCTTGGGGCGGTACGTCCGACCCAGGGGAAGACCCTGGCGGTGATGCAAGTCAGTGGTGGCTCCCAGTCGTTTAATGCAGTAAACCAGCTACGTGTGCTGGGTCGCTGGATGCGCATGGTCACTATTCCAAACCAGTCTTCGGTGCCGAAAGCATTTCTGGAGTTTGATGATAATGATCGTATGAAACCCTCCGGTTTCTACTATCGTATTGTGGATGTCATAGAAGAGTTGGTGAAATTCACCTATTTGACCCGTGACCGTAGTGACTATCTCACCGACCGTTATTCCGAGCGTAAGGAATCGGCTGAGGAACTGATGGCGAGAGTCAATCAGCGCAGTATGTAGAGCCGCATGCCGCGTATAACCCTGCGGCGAAAGTGTATCGTCAGCGGACCTGTTTCTGCACAAAAGAGTAACCGCTTACGTGACGCTATTTACAGTAGAGGTAAGCAGGCGCTATAGCGGTCATTGTCTGGTGCATGCCTGAAGCATAGCTGTTGGTCTTGGCGGGTGAGCGTGTCATCTTTGCCAGGGGTCCAAGGGTTACTCACGGGGCTGTCTTTCTTTGTATTTTCAAGCTGATTCAGCAATGCCAGGCGGGCGTCTAGATGCACTAGGCGAAACAGGTATCGTTTGAAGTCTGGGGTGGCGGTTTCCAGTAGCACATTACCAATGGGGTTGCGTATGGCTTGCCCTGTTGTAGCGCGGGCCGGCTGAACGTTATCTGCTTGAATAACATCAGCGGGCTGCCCCGCGAGTTTTGCATAGTGCTGATATAACGGGAGCATGCGGTTTACGCTGATATGCTTTTTCAGGCCCGCCTTGAGTTGTAGCTTTTCAGTCCACGTCGCCTGCTGGTTACCTTCCCGGTATTGTTCTTCCAAAAAGAAATGCGCCATCAGGGTGAATTCCTTTTTCATTGGTGAATGGAAACTTTTTTCTGCTGAAGTCAGGGGTGTCAGCACCGGTGTCGGCATAGCCTTCTGCTGCACGAGAAGTGCCACTAACTGCAGTTTTTCCGCAAGGATGGCATTGGCAACCATTTTGCTGATCAGACTGTGGTCTTGGGCCAGCCATTGGCGCAGCTGCTGAATCTCGGTGAGCAGCGCGGGGCCGGGAGCGGCGCTGTTGGCCCAAGCCAGTGATTGCAGCCGTGAAGCGGAAATCAACAGGTTGTACTCGGGAAAGGTGGCGTTCAGGCGAGGCGGCGTGTTGTCAGAAAAATAAGAGAAATCCAGAAAGGTTTGGTAGCGATCTATGAGAAATTGATAGCGGCTGATCAAGGCTTTGGCTTGTGCTTTTTTTTCCTGCTGCTCTAGTAGGCAGGCAGCCGTCATAGGATGGCAGAGCAGAGGTGTGTTGTTCAGCTTCGGGTAGGCATTGGGAAGCACCAGCTCCGGATGTACTTTTTGTCGCTGCGCCAGCTCATGCCCCTGTTGCGCAGGTGATTGTGTAGCGGGCACACCAAACCCGAGCAGGTAGGCATAAGCCGGGTTGTCATCATTGGGGGTTGTGTCCAGCCATTGTCGGGCTGTGTCATCAAGAGGGGCATCCCGTAGCCACCAAACGGTGAACGCCACCAGCGCCAACACACCAATCCCTAGGATGCTTTTTTTCATGGCGCGATTCTTTATACGTTGTAGAGAGTGAGGTCGCGGCTAAAAGTCCCGGTGCTGATATTGGCGGGCACTCAGGGCCACCATCACCAACATCCAGCCATTCATGATCAACTCAATGGCGAGAAATAGCCCGATCACCCACTGCCCAGATTGCGGCCATTGCGCAAAAATCATCCACGCTAAGGCTAGGCCGATCAGTGCACTAATGATTAGCAAAAAGGTATGGGTACTACCGCGAACATGCCAAGCGATCAAGAACCGCAGAGTGGAGATAAGCGCGATGGCGGCGCCGATAATCAGGGTCAGTCCACCGGCGGCGACGGCAGGGCGGGCCATCATATAGCCTCCAAGCAACGCATAGAGCAAGCCGATCATCAGAAACGGCAAGCTGCGTGAGAGCGTGGGGGTGCGGAACGCCTGAAGGATTTGAATCAAGCCGGCCAGCAGTAAAAGTCCACCAATCCAGAACACGCTGATCAAAGTGAACAACCCCGTAGCGCCAAGACCTAGAGTGCCGAGGACAATAAAAACGATGCCGGTAACCAGCAGGCCTTTCCAGTGTTGGGAAAGATGTTCAAGCAGTGGCGGTGGTGTGGCGGGCATGTGGCGAACTCCGTGTCGGCAATGCGTTGATGTGCGTATAGAGAGTGAATGTAGCACAGTGGAAGGCGCGACCACCAAATGCCGGGGCGGCATACAAGAATGAGAGTCAGGGGTACCATTGCGAAAGCGTGATTTCTTCGCTCTGTTCCGTGGTGCCGAACCAGACCTGGCCATCCTGAATCATCGCCTGTAACTGCATGGCCCGCTGAGCGCAGGTGGCCAGTGTGGCTTCGCTGTCTGCATCCACGTGGATGATGGTCAGGTTATCGAAGCGACGCACCTTGTTCTTCATGCTGTCCCACCATACCTGTGGCGCCCGTGGGCCATAACAATACAGGGTAACCTGTTCCGCCAGGCCACACGCTTTACGCAGGCGTTTCTCATCGGGCATGCCCAACTCGATCCAGTGGGCAAGGGTGTCGTTGGGATGGCGTTGCCACAGGTCTGGTTCTTCCGGGTTGGACAGGCCTCGAGAGAAGGCCAGATCTTCATGGGCGTTGAGAGCAAAGGCCAGTAGCCGCAACATCATTCGTGATTCGGTTTCCGAGGGGTGCAAGGCTACTGTCAGATTATGGGTGGCGTAATAATCCCGGTCCATATCGGAAACGGTGAGTTCAGCTTTGTAGATGGTGGCGGTGAGGGCCATGGCAGAGGACTCGCAAACAGGCAGCACGCAACAGGCATGCACGCAAAAGGGGCTGATTGTATCAGGTTGGAGTGTGTACGGCGGGCGCAACAGTCGCTTTGTGTGGGCGCGGTCGAACGAGCCCTCCCACACGAGGTTGCGTCAGCCGAGAAGCGCAACTATCCCGAAACCCACGAACAACGCTGCGCTGATGCGATGGGCCCAGGTTTCGAATTGTTGGCTGCCGAATTGGTGGGCCAGCCAGATGACCGGCAGGTTGGCGGCGATCATGCCCAGGGTGGAGCCGCTTAGTACTGGCCAGAACTGATCTTTGAACTGTATCGCCAGGGCGATGGTGGCCAGCTGGGTCTTGTCGCCGATTTCAGCAATGAAGAACAACACCAGTGCGGTAAGGAAAGGGCCGAAGCGAGGGTTGTCTTCCACTTCTTCATCGGCGTCCGGGATTAGCATCCACAAGCCCAGGCCGATAAAGCTGAGGCCAAGAGTCCAGCGCAGCCACTCCAGGGGGATGGTGCTGGCCAGCCAGTCTCCAAACCAGACCGAGGCACCGTGGTTGAGCAGGGTCGCCACCACTACGCCGGTGAGGATAGGCCACGGTTTGCGAAATTTGAGAATCAGCGCGAGAGATAATAGCTGTGTCTTGTCGCCAATTTCCCCAAGGGCAACTAGCACAAAGGCGCTGAACAGGGCTTCCATGAATATTTCCAGCGGGGCGGGATTGTGCGACACAGAGACATCACCGGCGAATCCCGCCCCTGCGGAATGCCTGCAATGTCTCAGGTCTCGTCAATCCGTAAGGATGCGGACGCAGCCACCATGCGCATGAGGCGCAATCATGTTGATGACCGCCAAGGGGCTTTGCGTGAAAGCGATCGAGCGACTACTCCCCCAAGACGGCGAAAACCATAGCGGAAATATGGGTTAAGGGCCAGTACAATGGGCTATTAGCTGCAAGGCGCGGCAGATGCTGACTTGTCTTAGGTACTCTGCCCGCGGCGAGGAGTGTGTGTGGCGCAAAGGCAGGAGCATCGCCTCTGCCTGGAGCATGTTGTTACCCTCGATCCCAGTTCAAATGTGGAAGAGATTCTCATGAGTGAAGAACGTTTTCTTGATGTTGAAACCAAGCTGGCTTACCAAGAAGACTTGGTGGAGTCGTTGAATAAAGTGGTCAGTGACCAGCGACGGCAGATTGATGCGCTGGAAAAAAACTACCGAAAAATGGCCGACCGGCTGATGGATCTGTCTGAGGCATTTGAGGCCACTCAGGTTGAGGATGCACCGCCTCCGCATTACTGAGGCCGTTGCGTGCGGCGAAAACAGCCGCTATTCGGTCCGAATTGCATGATTTTTGAAGTAAGTCATCATTCTAGAAGCCAGAATGAAAAAGGCCGCGCCCATACTTTGGGCGCGGCCTTTTTGTTTGCAGATACAAGTGAAGTCGCGTGGTCTGCAAGGTCCGTTACTCCGTATCCTCGATGCTTAGACCCCGCGTGGCCACGTCTAAACTGGAGGCGTCGGTTTCGTTGCCGAGCTTAATCATCAGGCGTAAGTCGTTGGGCGAGTCGGCGTGTAGCATGGCGTCTTCGTAGGTGATTTCACCGGCGGAGTACAGGTCGTAAAGGGCTTGATCGAAAGTCTGCATACCCTGCTCCCGGGATTTGCTCATCAGCTGCTTGATCTGATGCACTTCGCCCTTGCGGATATGGTCTTGTACCAGCGGTGTGCCTAGAAGCACTTCGATGGCCGCGCGTCGGCCTTTACCATCTGGGGTGGGGATCAGTTGCTGGGCGACGATGCCTTTCAGGTTCAGGGATAGATCCATCCACAGCTGGCCATGACGATCCGCCGGGAAGAAGTGAATGATCCGGTCCAGCGCCTGGTTGGCGTTGTTGGCGTGTAAGGTAGCTAGACACAGGTGCCCGGTTTCGGCGAAAGCAATGGCCTTGTCCATGGTGTCAGGGGTGCGGATCTCCCCAATCAGAATCACATCCGGTGCCTGGCGCAGGGTGTTCTTCAGGGCCACGTCGAAGGATTCGGTATCAATGCCCACCTCACGCTGGGTGACGATACAGCCCTGGTGCTGGTGGATAAATTCGATGGGGTCTTCAATGGTGATGATGTGACCCTTGGAGTTCTTGTTGCGATGGCCAATCATGGACGCCAGTGAGGTGGATTTACCGGTACCGGTAGCGCCCACGAAAATCACTAAGCCACGCTTGGTCATAGCCAGTTCCTTTATCACTGGCGGCAAGCGCAGGTCGTCCACGTTAGGGATTTTGGTTTCGATGCGGCGCAGTACCATGCCCACCAGGTTGCGCTGATAGAACGCAGAGACCCGGAAACGGCCCACGCCACGGGCGGAGATGGCAAAGTTACACTCATGGTTGGCCACGAACTCCTTGCGCTGCTGCTCGGTCATGACGCCAAACACGATGTCCCGTGTTATATCCGGGGTCAGCGCACTTTTGGTCACCGGCAGGATCTTGCCGTTGATTTTCATACTCGGGGGTACGCCAGCGGTGATAAACAGATCTGACCCACCTTTCTGTACCATCAACTTGAGAAGCTCTTCGAATTCCATGCGTTAAGGCCTGTCTGTACTGATTCTGTCGGCGCCTTGGCTGGGCCGTTGCGGGGCTATTTACAGAGAATCTGGGTTCTTGGCTTTCTCACGAGCCACATCACGGGCCACCAGGCCTTTCTGCACCAGCCCTTGCAGGCACTGGTCCAGCGTCTGCATGCCTAATGCACCGCCGGTCTGGATGGCGGAATACATCTGGGCCACCTTATCTTCACGAATCAGGTTCCGTATCGCTGGGGTGCCCATCATGATTTCGTGGGCCGCCACACGGCCGCCGCCGTTTTTCTTCATCAGCGTTTGTGACACCACCGCCTGCAGTGATTCCGACAGCATTGAGCGGATCATGGATTTTTCTTCGGCGGGGAACACGTCGATTACTCGGTCAATGGTTTTAGCCGCGGAGGTGGTGTGCAGCGTGCCGAACACCAGGTGGCCGGTTTCTGCGGCCGTTAGCGCCAGGCGGATGGTTTCCAGATCCCGCAGTTCACCCACCAAAATAATGTCTGGATCTTCCCGCAGTGCCGAGCGCAGGGCTTCAGAGAAACCGAGGGTGTCGCGGTGAACTTCGCGCTGGTTGACTAGACATTTCTTGGATTCGTGTACGAATTCGATAGGATCCTCAATGGTGAGGATGTGCTCGTAACGGGAATCGTTGATGTAATCGACCATGGCTGCCAGGGTGGTAGATTTACCCGAGCCGGTGGGCCCCGTGACTAGCACGATACCCCGGGGCATTTCGGAGATATTCTGGAAGACCTTGCCCATCCCCAAGTCTTCCATGGTCAGCACTTTCGATGGAATGGTTCGAAATACCGCCCCGGCACCACGGTTGTGGTTAAAGGCGTTTACCCGGAAGCGGGCTACGCCGGGCACCTCGAAGGAGAAGTCCGTCTCGAAGAATTCCTCGAAATCTTTGCGCTGCTTGTCATTCATGATGTCATAGATCAATGAATGAACTTCCTTGTGCTCCATGGCGGGCAGGTTGATGCGGCGCACGTCGCCATCCACCCGGATCATTGGGGGCAGGCCCGCGGACAAGTGAAGGTCAGAGGCGCCGTTTTTGGCGCTGAAAGCGAGCAGCTCGGTAATATCCATGATTTATACTTGCTGTTATGGCTTGGAAAGAGCCCCCGTGGGTGACCCTTTGTTATTATGTTGTGGAGCCTTCGCCGGGTTCCTCAGAAAATCGTCGCATGCTTAAAGTAACCCGACCTCTTGAGCCGTTCAATGATGACTGACGTCAAATCACCACTGCTGCACATTAATGAGCAAATAAAGTCACACTGTGAGCGTGTCGGCCGTGACCCCCATAGTGTGCAGCTTCTGGCGGTCAGTAAGACCCGCACAGCAGACGAACTGGCTAAACTGGCAGACCAAGGGCAGAGGCATTTCGGTGAGAACTACCTGCAGGAGGCACTGGCCAAGATTGCTGCGCTGCGGGGGCGGGGCTTGGTATGGCATTTCATTGGTCCAATTCAATCCAACAAGACGCGGGATATCGCGGCTCATTTTGATTGGGTGCACTCGGTGGACCGGCTCAAGGTGGCGCGCCGCCTCAGCGAACAGCGGCCGCCAGAATCCACGCCGTTGAACCTGTGTATTCAGGTTAATGTGGACGATGAAGCGAGCAAGAGTGGGGTGGCGCTGGCGGGCGTGGTCGAGTTGGCTGCCGCCGTGGACGCGCTGCCCAATATCCGGTTGCGGGGGCTTATGGCCATTCCCCGGGCGGACAACGACGATGGCAACCGCGCTGCCTTCCGACAGCTCGCCATGACACTGTCACAATTGCGCAATACAATGCCCGCCCTCGATACGCTCTCCATGGGCATGAGCGCGGACTATCCGGTGGCTATTGAAGAAGGTGCTACCGTGATCCGGCTGGGCACCGCCCTGTTCGGCCCGCGCCCGCCCAAGGCTTGATAACAAAGGACTGCGCAGTTATGGCACAACAACTAATCGGATTTATCGGCGCCGGCAACATGGCAACCAGCCTGGCCGGTGGCATGGTGGCGAAAGGAATTCGCCCGGCCCGTATCTGGATGAGCGACCCCTCTAAAGACCGGTTGGACGAAGTCGCCCAGCTGCAACGGGTGCATGTGAGTACCGAAAACCGTGATGTGGCGGGGCGGGTCGACGTGCTGGTGCTGGCGGTGAAGCCACAGATGATGGAGCAGGTGTGTACCGACCTGCGTGACCTGATCGCGGAGCGTCAGCCCCTGGTGATCTCCATTGCCGCCGGTGTGACCGTGGGCAACCTGCGTCGCTGGCTGGGTAGTACTCCGATTGTGCGCTGCATGCCCAATACGCCGTCGCTGGTACAGGCCGGCGCCACAGGCCTGTATGCCGCCGATGATGTGAGCGATGAGCAAAAAGCCATGGCCAAGGAAATTCTTGGTTCCGTGGGTGTCGCGTTCTGGTTTGACGAAGAAAAAGAACTGGATGCGGTCACCGCCGTTTCCGGCTCCGGTCCGGCGTACTTTTTCCTGCTGATGGAATCGCTGATCGAAGCGGCCAAGGCCCAGGGGCTGGATGCGGGCACTGCTCGGCAGATGGTGCTGCAAACGGCCTGGGGCGCAGCCCAGCTGGCGATTACCAGTGAAGTGGGCCCGGATGTGCTGCGCCAGCAAGTCACCAGCCCCGGTGGCACTACCGCCGCAGCATTGGGTGTGTTTGAGGAAGCCGGTTTTCGCGAACAGGTGCAAGCCGCCGTTGCTGCCGCGCGTGAGCGGTCGGAAGAGCTGGCAGGATAAAGCAGCAACACGTGGCAAGCAGTAAGATGCGGGGATGATTAGAAGCTTTTGAGATGCGGTGCCCACGCAATTAGGCTTGAGCGTGGGTACGGTCTACTTTAAAAGAGGGCTTTCGCTGTGTTGTAGCTAGAAGCTTGTCGCTTGATTTTCCCTTCTTTTGCCCCAAACTCTATCCCAGTTTCCGGCCAAGGCCGGTCGAGACATCGCAACGGAGTGATTCATGAACCCGCAGGGTGCCCTGGTTTTTCTGCTGGATTTTGTGTTCAGCGCTTACATTTTCATTGTACTGACTCGTTTCGTGCTGCAGCTGGCGCGGGCGGATTTTTATAACCCGATTTCCCAATTTGTGCTCAAGGCCACTAACCCGTTGCTCAAGCCTCTGCGCCGGATCATTCCCGGTTACGGTGGGCTGGATGTGGCCTCGTTGGTATTGGTTATCGTGCTCATCATGCTCAAGGCGGTGCTGATTCTGAGCATCCAAGTGGGCGGTTTTCCGTCGGGGATCGGTGGGCAGTTGGTGATTTACACCCTGCAGGAACTGGTCAGCTTGATCCTGAACTATGTGTTCTGGGCGGTGCTGATCCGGGTTATTCTCAGTTGGGTGGCGCCAGACCCTTACAATCCTATGGTGCGGGTGATTGTTCAGGTCACCGAACCGATAATGGCGCCGGTTCGCAAGATGTTGCCCCCGATGGGTGGATTTGATCTGAGCCCACTGATTGTGCTGCTGGGCGTTCAGCTGTTGCAGATTTTGTTCAAGCTACACTAACGGACAACAGGCCATTGGATAAGAGGCCTTTGAATAAAGCTAGGAACGAAAAAGGCGCCGAACGGCGCCTTTTTTCGTTTAAGTGGCAGGTAAAATCGCTGCCGGAGCTGGTGCAAATAAGTGCAAGGGTTTTTACTTGTTCTGAACCTTTGGTTACAACGTAAGAGTAAAAACGGTGTCGTGATAGGACGGGCGCCAAGCACGGGGAAAAATATGCAAGATCGGGGTGATTTCAGCCTTACCGGCCTGAGAGAATTACACCAGCTCTCATTGCTGCCTAGCGGGGACTTTAATGCACTTTATGCGGCCTACCTAGAGGTGGGGCGCAGCCTGCTGGAGCTTTCTATTGGCATTGTTAGTTGCATTAAAGACGGTGACTACGAAGTGCTAGCGGTGCAACCGGGCGATGGTGGTATCAGCCCCGGTGATCATTTCCCTCTGGGTGATACTTACTGCTCCACCGTAATGAGCAAGCAAGGCTCGGTAGCGTTGCACCATGTGGGTGAACTGGAAGAGATGCGTTCGCACCCAGTGTATGTGGGGATGCAGTTAGAATCCTATATAGCTGTGCCGTTGTATGTGCAGGGTGAGATTTTCGGCACCCTTAATTTCAGTGATCCGTCACCGCGCCGTGAAGCTTTCAGCATCGAGGAAATGGAGTTTTTGGAATTGATGGGGAAGTCTCTCAGCCAGACCCTAGAGCAGGACCGGCTGAGTCAACAACAGCAAGCGGCCGTTAGTAAAATGGAAGAGAACATGGCCCTGTTCGAAGGGGCTTTTCGCCACGCAGCCATCGGCATGGCGATTGTGTCGCCGCAAGGCGGCTGGATGCGGGTGAATCAAGCGCTGTGCAGCATTCTGGGTTATGACGAAGAGGCGCTGCTGGCCAGTGACTTCCAGACCATAACGCACCCGGATGACCTGGAAACCGACTTGCATCATGTGGAAGAGATGCTGACAGGCAAACGTAGCAGTTACTGGATGAAGAAACGCTATATCCATAAGAATGGCCATATTGTCTGGGTGTTGTTGGCCGTCTCTCTTGTCCGTAATGGGGATGGTTCGCCCCGTTATTTTTTATCCCAAATCGAAGATATCACCGCTCAAGTAACGGCGGAATTGACCCTGCGCGAAAAACAGGGCGAGCTGGAGGAGCTCAACCAAGAGCTGGCGAGCATGGCTCGTACTGACCCGCTCACCGGGCTCTATAACCGATTGGTGTTGATGGAAGGTTTGCGCCAAGAGTTCAGTCGCTGTGAGCGTCGTAGCGAGCCTATGTCGGTAATTTTCATGGATGTGGATCATTTCAAGCAGTACAACGATAGCTACGGGCACGTAGAAGGGGATGCGGCCCTGCAGGCAGTGGCCGAGGCTCTGCGTCCGGTTATTCGTGATACCGATGTGTTGGCGCGTTACGGTGGCGAAGAGTTTGTTGCCTTGCTGCCCACCGCTAATTCGCAAGATGCTGAAAGGGTGGCAGAACGTTGTCGCCGTGCCGTGGCGGAGATTTCTTCGCTCAGCAGGCCGGTGAGCCTGAGTGTGGGTGTGGCCACGCTCAGGTTCGGTGATGAAGCTGATGAAACGAAGAGCCCCGAATCGCTACTAAGCGCGGCGGATCGAGCGCTTTATGTAGCGAAGGGGGCCGGCCGCAACCGCGTTCATACCGCGCAGCTCTAATGTTTGAAGCCCGTCTTTTATTGTCGGTGGCGGTGCGGACATCGCAACGTCATGGTGCTTCTCTTGCGGAAGAGGTGAATGGGTTTCTATGAATGACGCTGCGCTCAGAGTATGAGTGCGGCGTCATTGGATCAACGCGAAACAAGCGTTAATCGCGTTGTCGCTTGTTGTTATCCTATGCAGGCTGTTTTGCCCTGCTTCTCCTGAGATTCGATCCATCCCAGAATGCGCCCGCCTAATGGTCGTTGGGTTGCTTCGGCTGCCAGAGCCACCGCTTCGCGCAAGCCCTGCACATCAATGCCGGTTTTCAGCCCGGCGCTTTCCAGCAAGTACACCAGATCTTCCGTGGCCATGTTACCGGTAGCGCCGGGTGCAAATGGGCAGCCGCCCAGCCCGCCGATGGAAGCGTCAAACCGCCTTACCCCTAGGTCTGCCGCTGCCCAAGCCATGGCGGCGGCTAGCCCGCGAGTGTCGTGCAGGTGGACATAGAATTTTTCGGCGCCGAACTCTTGAATCAAAGGCGCCATGATGTCTTTCATCTGTTGTGGGTTGCCCGCACCAATGGTATCGGCAATGGCCACCTCGTCGGAACCGGCAGCAAACATGCGCTCGCTGAGTTTCTGGGGCAGGGTTACTGGCACTGGGCCGTCGTAGGGGCAGGCAAAGGCGCCGGAAATATAGGTCCGGGTGGCGATGCCGTCGGCTTTGGCGGCGGCAATAATCGCTTCACAGCTTTGCGCTGCCTGCTCTAGGCTCATGCGTAGGTTGCGTTCGTTGAAGGAGTCGGTAGTGGATAGCACGAGCCCCACGGTGGGGTAACCCGCATCGCGGGCCAGCTGATAACCTTTTAAGTTGGGTATCAGGGCGGTGTAATGTAGATCGTTACCTTGTGGCAGCAGCGGAGTTAACGCAGCGGCGTCGGCCATCTGTGGGATTGCCTTGGGGCTGACAAAGCTGACCGGTTCCAAATAGCGCATGCCCGCATCGACCAGTAACTGGGCCAGTTTTGCCTTGGTGGCGGTGTCTACGGTTACAGGTTGATTTTGTAGGCCGTCGCGCAGCCCCACCTCGTTGATGATTGCCTGGTCTGTCATGGTAAATACCGTCGTGCCGAAAGGGGGCTGCAAGTGTGCCATCAGCGTTGCGGATGTGCACCTCAGGGAGCGAGTAGAACAAACGGCCAGTCGAGCGTGTCTTTTCCACGCGCGTTGTCCGACAGTCATACTAGCGACATGGTATCTTCGGTCACGCTGCCCTAGCGTTGGCACAATAACAACGGAGCAATGAAGAGATGGATCTGATCATTTTTCTGCTGTCGCTGCTAGTGATGAGCACGGTTACCCTGACACTGGCGTTTTATCTGTGCTGGTACTACGACCGATGCAGCTTTCCCGAGCAATCTGAGCTGCCCGGTGAACCCCCTTTACGGCTGTTGCCGACGCTACTTGGCATGGCCAAGGAGGCCGCCGCCCTGACAGTGCTAGTGCTTAGTTATCCGTTGCGCCTGATCCACGATTCTTCACCGGTACGTAGCCGCCATCACGGCGAGCCCCCGGTGATTCTGGTCCACGGTTACGGCGGCAACAGTGCCAACTTTTTATTTATGCAGTGGCGCCTGAAATGGCGCGGCTGGTCCAATGTGTATTCGGTGAGTTATACCCCGCCGCATATCAATGCCCGCAAACTATCCCAGCAGGTGGTTGATCATGTAGAGCGTATCCTGGCGACCACAGGCGCGGAAAAAGCCCACTTGGTTTGCCACTCCATGGGCGGCCCGTTAACCCGCTATGCGCTCAAGAATTTAGGGCTGGCTGGCAAGGTAGACCGGGTGATTACCTTGGGTAGCCCGCATTATGGAACGCGAGTTGCCGGCCTGTTTCCGCCATTGGGGGCTGCCGCCCAACTGCGCTACCAGAGCCCTTTTATCCGAGAGCTGGCCACCGAGGCAACCTGCCCAGGGGGCGCGCGGTACTTCTCCATCTTCTCCAACATGGATAATTTTGTGCTGCCGGTGTCCGCGGCGGTATTGCACGGTGCGGAAGACAATATCCATGTTCCTTATCTGGGGCACTGCTCGCTGCTCTACAGTAGCCGGGTTATGGATCAAGTGGAGCGTTGTCTTTTGGCCCCGCCCAAGGCGGCGGAGTAAATATTGATCTGCAACATGGTTGCCTTTCCTCTCTTCGCGGATCATGGTGAATATAAAAATGAGAGAGGGAGTTTGATCATGAGTGAATATGGCGCAACGGTGGCTTGGCATCTGCAGCGTGGTACCAGCTTTGATTATGAACACTTCAACCGGGATCACGAATGGACCTTCGCTGGTGGTGAAGTGGTATCCGCTTCCGGGTCTCCGGAATTCTACGGCTGTGCCAATCGGGTCAATCCAGATGAAGCGGTCATTGCTGCCACCGCCAGCTGTCACATGCTTACCTTTCTGTCCATTGCCGCCAAGCGTGGCCTCACCGTGCTCAGCTATATCGATCAGCCGTTGGGAACGGTGGACAAGAATGAGGAAGGCCGCATGGCGATCACCCGAATCGTGCTGCGGCCTCGGGTGGTTTTCGATGGCCAAGAGCCTGATGGCCCCGCCTTGGAAAAGCTCCACGAGAGCGCCCATCGTAACTGCTTTGTGGCTAACTCATTGCGTGCGGATGTACGCATAGAACCGGTTTAGCCTGCCCAATTAAGCAAAGCCTGAAAGGCTCTGTAGAAGCGCCCTCCTGAGCACGATTTGAAGTGCCAATGCCAGCAGCCAAACCTGCCTTTGGGGCTTTCTGGCTCAGGTGGGCGCTGTGCTGGCCGCATGGGCTATAGAGTGCGAGCCCGCCAGAAAGGCGTTTTTCGCCGTTTTCCCCGTTCTTTTTTCCTTCAGCTCGCGATCACGCCTGATCATGTAGAATAACCACACCGCACAATCGCCCCCCCGTGGGCTAACTAAAAATTGATGCCGGTGCGGTTGTGAATAGACCCCAAAACAGGTTTCCAAGGACTAGCCAACATGCTTGATAAGAACGAAATCGAACTGTTTCGCGATAATGTAAAAAAATTCCTCGAAAACGAAGTGGCCCCCCATTACAACCAGTGGGAAAAAGCTGAGATATTCCCACGTGAACTGTGGAATAAAATGGGCGAAAACGGCTTGTTGTGTGTGGACGTACCAGAGGAATACGGCGGCTTTGGCGCCAACTTCCGCCTGTCAGCGGTGATCGTAGAGGAAGCCTCTCGCGCTGGTTTCAGTTCCCTGGCCTCCAACATTTCTGTGCATTCCGACATCGTCGCTCCCTACATTCTGCACCTGGGCAATGAAGAGCAGAAAAAAACCTGGTTGCCGAAAATGGTTACTGGTGAAGCCGTGGGGGCCATCGGCATGACCGAGCCTGGCGCTGGTTCCGACCTGCAAGGCTTGAAAGCCCGTGCCGACAAGGATGGTGATGGCTATAGCATCAATGGCCAAAAAACCTTTATCACCAATGGTCAGCATTGCGACGTGATCGTGCTGGCCACCAAGACCGACCCCAACGCTGGCTCCAAAGGCATGACGTTGTTCACCGTGGATTGCACGCTGGACGGCTTTGCCCGTGGCCGCAACCTGGAGAAAATGGGCCTCCACGCGGCGGACACCTCTGAGCTATTTTTCGAAAACGTAAAAGTTGGCGCCGAGCAGATACTGGGTGGTGAAGGCAAAGGCTTCGCCAACCTGATGAACGAGCTACCCCGCGAGCGTCTGATTTTGGCGCTGGGCGCTGTCGCTGCTTGTGAAGGCATGATCGAGCGTACCATCGAATACACCAAAGAGCGCATGGCGTTCGGCAAGCCTATTTCCAGCCTGCAGAATACCCGTTTCGTGCTGGCGGACTTACACGCCCAGGTGGTGATTAACCGTGCCTACTGCGAGCAGTGTATCGAGCAGTATGATCGCAGCGAACTCACCGCCACCAATGCTTCCATTGCCAAGCTCACCGCCACCGAGCTGCAAGGTGTGGTAGCCGACAAATGTCTGCAACTGTTCGGTGGCTACGGCTACATGCAGGAATACCCGATTTCCCGCGACTACGTAGACGCCCGTATCCAGCGTATCTATGGCGGCACCAGTGAAATCATGAAAGAAATCATCTCCCGGGATATCATCGGGCGGTAATTGTTTCTCTTCATGCTTTATAAAAAACGCGGCTTCGGCCGCGTTTTTTTATGGTGTCTTATATCTTATGTAGGAGCCCCTCTAAAGGGCCTAACCGGCGGTAGCTTTGTAGTATAGGGCTTACATAGAAATGCTTAGGGGGGGGTATAGAGCGGGTTTATTCAAAGGGTAAAGTTGGCGCAGGCACACCTGCGCCATAGAACACTTAGAACTTGTAGACGGCAGCCAATAGCAAAGCTTGGCTGGTCACATCGATATCAGCATCAATGCCGAAGGCTTCACCATTTTCTTTTTTCACCGCAGTCACGTTGGCGGTGCCAAGATCGGCGTAGCGGTATTCAGCGCGCACAGACAGGTTCTCAGATAGCGACTTTTCCAAACCGAGAGCCAGTGCCCAGCCAGTGATATTGTCATCGTCGCTGTCAGAGCGGGCCGGGGAGCCAGGGTTACAAACAGTGCCATCGGAGGGGCAGTCAGAGTTCACTTCTACCTCAGTGAGTGTGGCGCTCAGGGTGCTATAAGCGAGGGTGGAGGCATTGAGTAAATAACCACCTTTGATTCCCAGCAGGAAGGTCTGGTTTATTTCTACTTCAGCTTCGGTCTGATTGCCCGCTAACGGGTCGCCGGGAATGCTCTTTACGGAATCACTGGTATTGCTGCCTTGATAGGCAAGTTCAGCACCTACAATCCAGCGGTCATTGAGAGCCATGTTGTAGCTGGTAAACACGCCATAGGCGAAGGCTGAATCGTCTAACGATTCGGAATCATTTGCGCCAACGGCGAGGGAATTACCTGGGGTAGCTGGGGTGATAATGCTGTCGGTTTCCCAGTCCATGGAGGAATCTTCATAGCCTAGGTTTAGGCCGGCTTGAACCCCAGTAAAAGCGTTGTCAGCAAAAGAGAGTGCAGGCAGGGCCGCAGCTAACAAAGAAGAAGCAACAATCGTGGATTTCATTTTCATTTTGGTACCAAGTGATAAAAACGGAGGTATTGGGCGCGAGTGAGCGCCGCGAAAGGAAGGTAACACTATTGCGCACAGCTGTTATCACCCATTTGGGTGAATGGATTTACTTTGCGCTCAATTTAGCCCATGCATACCCCAGTGCTTCCGGCCTTGCTGCGCATAACCCGTTACCCTAAATGGGTGATGGCCTCCCGGTGAATATCAGGGAAGATGAGTAGGGATGTTCTGAAAGCGTTCCATCCATGAGGAAATCAAAAGGGCGGTGGCAAGCTGCCTTGAGCACCAGCTCACACCATTGCGATCAATGTGTCGTCTTCGCTGAGCAGTATGTCGCAGTAAGAGCATTGATCAATATTGCCCCGTTTGGGGTGGCTGACAAATGGAGTTTCCATGATCAAAAAAGTGTTATCTGTGTTTTTTTTCATTGCCGTGATGGTGCCGCAGTCGTATGCACAGCCTGCCGAAGATGTAGAGGCATGCGTGGAAAGTAAAAGAGAGCAGTATCCAGGCGATACCCTCAATAATATGCGGCAGCGCTGTTTCCCAATCGCAGCGACTTGCTGGGGGTGGGGCGCTGGCGAGAATGCGGTTTATGAATACTGCGGCGCCGACGCTCTTAGGGATCGCGGTGTGGATTCACTGGCCAAGGATCAAGACAGCAAAAGTGACTGGGAATAGAACGGTTTCGCCACGTTTTCTGTGGTCTTGAAAGAGAATCAATGGGCGGGAGCCTGGACATAAGCCGGCCCCCGCTTGTTTATCGTTTTAACCCGCCATCAGGTGGGGCGCTGAATGTTCGCGTGCCAGCGTTCGTCAATGCGCCTCTTCCCAGTTCTCCCCAGCGCCCGCATCCACAATCAACGGCACTTTCAACTCCGCCGCTGATTCCATGCGCGCCTTTACTTCCTTGACCAGATCATCCACCTGATCGTCCGCCACTTCAAACACCAGTTCATCGTGTACCTGCATGATCATTTTGGCGTCGAAGTGGGTGGTTTCCAGCCAGTCGTGCACTTTGATCATGGCTTTCTTGATGATGTCGGCGGCGGTGCCTTGCATGGGGGCGTTGATGGCGGCGCGTTCGGCGCCTTGGCGGCGTTGGCCGTTTTTGCTGTGGATTTCCGGCAGGTAGAGACGGCGACCGTAAACGGTTTCCACGTAGCCTTTGTCTATCGCTAACGCGCGGGTGTCTTCCATGTATTTTTTCACGCCGGGGTAACGCTCGAAATAGAGGTCGATGTATTCCTGGGCTTCCTTGCGCGGCAGGCCCAGTTGTTTGGCGAGGCCGAAGGCGCTCATGCCGTAGATAAGGCCGAAGTTGATGGCCTTGGCGTTGCGGCGATCGTTGTCGCTGACCTCGTCCAGGGTTTTTCCCCACACTTCGGCGGCGGTGGCGCGGTGAATATCCAGGCCCTGTTCGAAGGCATCCGTGAGGCCTTTGTCGCCACTCAGATGCGCCATGATGCGCAACTCGATTTGTGAGTAATCGCAGGCGACTATTTTCTTTCCTTTGGGGGCGAGGAAGGCTTGGCGAATCTTACGGCCTTCTTCGCTGCGCACCGGAATGTTTTGCAGGTTCGGGTCACTGGAAGACAAGCGCCCGGTGGCGGTCACCGCCTGGTGGTAGGAGGTGTGCACGCGGCCGGTGCGTTGGTTGATCAGTTCCGGCAGTTTGTCGGTGTAGGTGTTTTTCAGCTTGGCCACGCCGCGGTAATCCATGATCACCTGGGGCAGGGGGTATTCCAGGGCCAGTTCCTGCAGTACCGGCTCGGCCGTTGAGGGCGCGCCCTTGGGGGTCTTCTTGATGACCGGGATTTCCAGTTTTTCGTAGAGAATCTCGCCCAGCTGTTTGGGGCTGGCCAGATTGAATTCCTGCCCGGCGATCTCGAAGGCTTTTTCCTGCAGTTCCGCCATGCGCTTGGCCAGGAACTGGCTCTGATGCTTGAGCAGGGTGGCGTCCACGTAGGTGCCGTTGCGCTCTATGCGGCTGAGTACGGTGACCAGGGGCAGTTCGATGTCGCGGAACACCTCGGGCAGGCGGCCTTCTTTTTCCAGCTTGGGCCACAGGGTCTGGTGCAGGCGCAGGGTCACGTCGGCATCTTCGGCGGCGTAGCGGCTGGCTTCGTGCAGGCCCACCTGGTTGAAGGTGAGCTGCTTGGCGCCCTTGCCGGCGATCTCTTCGAAGCTGATGGTCTTGCGGCCCAGGTACTTGAGCGCCAGGGAATCCATGTCGTGGCGGGTGGCCACGGAATCCAGCACATAGGATTCCAGCATGGTGTCGAAGGCCACGCCGCGCAGGGTAATGCCGGCGTCTTCGGCGAGCACGCTCATGTCGTATTTCAGGTTCTGGCCGATTTTCTTGAGGCTGTCGTCTTCGAGCAACGGCTTGAACTTGTCGATCACCAACTGCTTGTCGATCTGGTCTGGGGCGCCGGGGTAGTTGTGCCCGAAGGGGATATAGGCGGCCTTGTCGCTGACGGCCACGGCGAAACCCACCAGTTCGGCGTTCATATAGTTGAGGCTGGTGGTTTCGGTATCGAAGGCAAACTCGCCAGCGGCTTTCAGTTTATCCAGCCATTTATCCAGCATGGCTTCGCTGTAGACGATGTCGTAGGCGTCGCGGCTGAAACCGGCGGCGGGGGCGGCTTCGTTGTTACCGGCCTCTTCGGCAGCGGCCACTACGCTGGCGTCGGCACCGGAGAGTATTTCGCTCAGCCAACCTTTGAATTCCAGTTCCTTGAAATAGCGGGCCAGGGATTCGTTGTCCGGTTCGCCGAGTTTCAGGTCGTTGAGGTCTTCGCTGAGTTCGCAGTTCAGTTTGATGGTGGCCAGCTGGTAGGAGAGGAAGGCCTGTTCCTTGTGTTCTTCCAGTTTCTTGCCCAGGGTCTTGGCGCCCCGGAAGCTGAGTTCGGCTACTTTGTCGAGATTCTGGTAGATATTTTCCAGGGAGCCCAGGCCCTGGATCAGGCCCAGGGCGGTCTTCTCGCCCACGCCGGGGACGCCGGGGATGTTGTCCACCTTGTCGCCCATGAGGGCGAGGAAATCGATGATCAGTTCCGGGCCCACGCCGAATTTCTTTTTTACGCCTTCAATGTCGTAGAGGGCGTCGTTCATGGTGTTGATCAGGGTGACCTTGTCGGTGACCAGCTGGGCCATGTCCTTGTCGCCGGTGGAGATCAGCACCGGTGCGCCCTGTTCACCGAAGATGCGCGCGAAGGTGCCGATCACATCGTCCGCTTCCACGCCTTCCTCAATGATCAGCGGCAGGCCCATGGCGCGGATCAGGTCATGCAGGGGCTGTACCTGGGCGCGCAGGTCGTCGGGCATGGGCGGGCGGTTGGATTTGTACTCTTCAAACAGTTCGTCGCGAAAGGTTTTGCCTTTGGCATCGAAGATCACCGCCATGTATTGCGGGTCGTAGTCCTTGATCAGTTTGCGCAGCATGGAGGCGACACCGCGTACTGCCCCGGTGGGCTGGCCGCTGGAGGTGGTGAGCGGCGGCAGGGCGTGAAAGGCGCGGTACAGGTAGGAGGAACCATCGACCAGGATGATGGGTTTTTCGGCTGCGGACATGGGGCTCGACTTCTGCTGACTGAATGATGGAGAGAGTGTAGCGGAAATGGGGCCAAGGGGCAGGGGCGAGCGACAAGCAACTAGCGACAAGCGGCAACACGGGCTGGGCATTCGTTATTGGTAGACGCCGGGCACGGGCTTGCCTGTTCAGCAAGGCTTTCCACGTGTTGTCGTTTGAGGCTTGTCGCTTGCCGCTGAACTTGTGCATACTGCGACCTCCATTCTTTCGATACGGATGCTATGACCCCTTTCCTGGTTCAGCCTTGCCGCATCATCCTGTCCCAGTGTCCGCGCCGGGGGCGTCGCCCGTATTTTCCTGATCCGCCGCTGTCATTGTCTTTCTAGTTCACCCTGTTCAAGCTAACGGGCGGGTTGCCGCCCTTGTGATAATGACAACGGATTGACTATGAATCTTGCCTTTGTGGTGATGTTGCCCTTTCTGGGCGCGTTCCTGCCGCCATTGGTGGAACGCGTAACGGGGAATCGCACCTTGCTGGCCTGCGGGGCGGCGGCGCTGCCGGCGCTGGCGCTGGCGCTACTGTTTAACCCGGCCTGCAGGGTCTTTGCCGGGGAGACGTTACACAGCACCTTGAGCTGGATCCCTTCACTGGACCTGTCGCTGGCTTTCCGGCTGGATGGCTTGGCATTGCTGTTTGCCATTCTGGTGCTGGGGATTGGTTTGCTGGTGATCCTCTACGCCCGCTATTACTTGTCCGCCAAGGAAAAAGCCGGTCGCTTCTACGCCTATTTGCTGCTGTTTATGGGCGCCATGCTGGGGGTGGTGACCAGCGATAACCTGCTGTTACTGGTGGTGTTCTGGGAGCTAACCAGCTTGAGCTCATTCTTGCTGATTGGTTTCTGGGGTCATCAAACCGGGGCGCGCAAGGGCGCGCGCATGGCCATGACCGTGACGGGCATGGGCGGCCTGGCGTTGTTGGCCGGTGTGTTGTTGATCGGCGATGTGGTGGGCTCGTTCTCGTTAACTGAGGTGCTGGCCAGCGGGGATTTGATTCGTGGCAGCGAGCTATACCCGCTGATTCTGTGCCTGGTGTTGCTGGGGGCCTTTACCAAAAGTGCTCAGTTCCCGTTCCATTTTTGGTTGCCCCACGCCATGGCGGCACCGACCCCGGTGAGCGCCTACCTGCATTCCGCCACCATGGTGAAAGCCGGTGTGTTCTTGCTGGCGCGCTTGTATCCGGCCTTGGCAGGCACGGACCTGTGGTTCGATATTGTCACCCTTGCGGGTATGGCGACTTTGCTCTGGGGCGCGCTGGTGGCCCTGTTCCAGCATGACCTAAAGGGCTTGCTTGCGTACTCCACCATTAGCCACTTGGGCCTGATTACTCTGCTGTTCGGTTTGAACAGCCAGTTGGCGGCGGTGGCTGCCGTGTTCCACATCATCAACCACGCTACCTTCAAGGCGAGCCTGTTTATGGCGGCGGGGATTATTGATCATGAAACCGGTACCCGCGACATGCGCCGCATTAATGGCCTGTGGAAGTACATGCCCTATACGGCGGTGCTGGCCATGGTGGCGTCGGCGGCCATGGCCGGGGTGCCGCTATTGAACGGCTTTTTGTCCAAGGAAATGTTCTTTACCGAAACCTTGCAGTCTGAACAGCTGGGGACGCTGAGTTGGTTGCTGCCCTTGGGGGCAACGTTGGGCGGGATATTCTCGGTGGCCTATTCTGCGCGCTTTATTCATGACGTGTTCTTTAACGGTGAGCCCATCAACCTGCCCAAGTATCCGCCTCATGAGCCGCCGCGTTATATGAAGGTGCCGGTGGAGATATTGGTGGCGCTGTGTGTGGCGGTGGGGGTGTTCCCGGCGATCACCGTGGCCGGGCTGCTGGCGGTGGCTGCTTCTGCCACTCTGGGCGGTGAGTTGCCTGAGTATCACTTGGCCATCTGGCATGGCTTTAACGTGCCCTTGGTGATGAGCTTTATTGCCCTGTTCGGCGGCATCTTTGTCTATTCCCAACGTCGCCGTTTGTTTGACCTATGGACTCGCTTGCCGGAGGTGGACGCCAAATTGGTGTTCGAGGGGCGAATGCAGCAGCTGGGGCGAATGGCCAGCGCCATTACCGGGTGGCTGCAGAACGGCTCACTGCAGAGCTATGTGGCCTGGGGTGTGGCGTTGGTGGCGGTAATTTTGCTTACCCAGATGTGGCATCTGCCAGCGCTGAGTTTGGCGGCCCCCATGTTGCCTATGGACGGGGTGGCGATTCTTTGTACCACCATGCTGGTGGCCAGCGCCTTGCTGACCACAATCATGCATCGGCACCGAGTGACGTCGATTATGTCTTTGAGCGTGGTGGGGCTAATGGTGTCGCTGTTGTTCGTGCGCTTCTCGGCACCGGATCTGGCGTTGACCCAGCTGTCGGTGGAAGTGGTGACCATGTTGCTGCTGATGCTGGCCATGTATTTCCTGCCGGTGCGCACTAAGGTGGAGTCCTCGTCTGTGCGGGTGTTCCGTGATGTGCTGTTGGCACTTATCACCGGCGGCGGCGTTGCGGTGTTGGCGTTTTTGGTGATGACCGGAGAGACCGCCACCATCAGCCAGTTTTTCATGGATAACAGCAAATCCGGTGGTGGTGGCACCAATGTGGTGAACGTCATCCTTGTGGACTTCCGAGGTTTCGATACTTTCGGTGAAATCACCGTGCTGGGGATTGCCGCTATGGGCATTTATGCCCTGCTCAAAGACCTGAACCTGGCCTCTGCTAAGTACGATTCGCAGGGCCGGCCTTGGGCGAAAGATGCCCACCCGTTGGTGCTGGTGACCATTTCCCGGCCCTTGCTGCCGCTGGCTCTGTTAATTGCGGTCTACATATTCTTGCGCGGGCATAACCTGCCCGGTGGCGGCTTTGTGGCTGGCTTGATCACTTCGGTGGCCTTGGTGTTGCAATATGTGGCCTCCGGGGTGGGGTGGGTACACAGCCGCATGCCAGGGGATTATCACCCGGTGGTGGCGCTGGGCGTATTGTTGGCCGGTATGACCGGTGTGGGTAGTTGGGCCTTTGGCTACCCCTTCCTGACCAGTTCCTTTACTTATGTATCGCTGCCGGTGATCGGCAAATTCGAGCTGGCCACCGCCATGTTGTTCGACACCGGGGTATTCCTGACGGTGGTGGGCGCAACACTGTTGATGCTGGCCAACCTGGGCAAGCTTTCGCTGCTGGATGACAAGAGGGAGAACGCCTGATGGAACTGCTGGTGGCAATCATTATTGGTGTACTGGTGGCCTCCGGGGTGTACCTGTGCCTACGTGCACGGACTTTCCCGGTGGTTATGGGCCTAACGCTGCTGAGTTACGGCGTGAATGTGTTTCTTTTCTCCATGGGTGGATTAAAGATGAACCAGGTGGCGGTGGTTGGAATGAGCCCGGACCCCACTGATCCACTCCCTCAGGCGCTGGTGCTCACGGCCATCGTCATCGGCTTCGCTATGACGGCGTTTTTGGTAGTGCTGGCCTTGCGTGGCCAGGGAGAGCTGCACAGTGATCATGTGGATGGCAAGCCGGATGAAGGGGGCCGTTCATGAGCCACTGGATTATTGCCCCGATACTGATACCGGCGCTGGCGGGTATGTTGCTGTTGCTGGAGGTGCGTGAGCGCCACCGGTTGCGGCGGATCACCGGCCTGCTGTCCTGCTCGGCGCTGCTGGCCGCGGCTATTTTTCTGGGCAATCAGGCCTGGGGCGGAGACATCACCGTTTACGCGCTGGGTAATTGGCAGGCACCGTTCGGTATTGTGCTGGTGCTGGATAAGCTCAGTGCCTTGATGGTACTGCTGACGGCAGTATTGGCGTTCCCTGCGCTGCTGTACGCCAGTTGTGGTGATGATCGCAAAGGCGCGAATTTCCATGCCTTGTTTCAATTTCAGCTGATGGGTATCAACGGCGCCTTCCTCACCGGAGACTTGTTCAATCTGTTCGTATTTTTCGAAGTGCTGCTGATTGCCTCTTATGGCTTGGCTCTGCACGGCCGAGGCCCGGAGCGAGTAAAGGCAGGCTTGCATTATGTGGTGCTTAATTTGGTGGGCTCGGCGCTGTTCTTAATCGCGTTGGGGTTGATTTACGGAACCACCGGCACGCTTAACATGGCGGACTTTGCGGTGAAGGCCCAGGCGCTTACCGGCACCCATGCCGTCTTGTTAAAGGTAGCGGTGTTGATGCTGTGGGTGGTGTTTGGGCTCAAGGCGGCATTGTTTCCATTGTATTTCTGGCTGCCAGCGGCCTATGCCGGTGCCACCGCCGGGGTGGCCGCATTGTTTGCAATTATGACCAAGGTGGGCTTTTACGCCATGCTGCGGGTTTATGCGCTGGCGTTTGCCGATGGCCCCTTTGCTGGACTGGGGCAGGCGTCACTTTGGTGGTTGTCGTTGGTGACATTGGCATTGGCTTGCATTGGCGTGCTGGGCGCTAAACGGCTGGGCACACTGGTGTCGTACCTGGTAGTGATGTCTGTGGGTACATTAGTGGCGGCCTTGGCCTTCGGTGAGCTACAGGCGGTGGGGCCGGCGCTGTACTACCTGCTGCATTCCACCCTGATTTGCGGTGGCTTGTTTCTGCTTACGGACTTGATTGCCCGTGGTCGAGGCGACGTGGCGGATTACCTGCAGATTGGCCCGGCGATTCTTAATGGCGGTCGGCTGTCACTGTTGTTTTTTGTGGCGGCGATTGCGGTGGTGGGTTTGCCGCCTCTCTCTGGTTTTGTCGGTAAAGTGGCGTTACTGCGCAGCGTACCGGATCCGACTTATTGGCTGCTGCTGCTGCTGGCGGGGCTGTGTGGTTTGATTGGCTTGAGCCGGGCGGGCTCCACCTTGTTCTGGCGCACCACCGGAGAGGGCCGCGGCCTACGCCTGGGCCGCCGGCGTTTGTTTCCCGTAGTGGCGTTGCTGATGGCGACCCCGCTGATGGCCGTGTATGCGGAACCTTTGTTGCAACTAACCGCTGCGGTTGCGGAGCAGCTGCGTAATCCGGACTTATATTTGTCAGCAGTATTGGGAGGTGGGGCATGAAGTTACTGTATCGCGTGCTGCCTTACCCCAGCCTGAGCCTGATTCTGTGGTTCGCCTGGATGCTGCTTAGCGGTTTCACTGCCGGGCATGCGGTGCTGGGTGCGATTCTGGCAGTGCTATTACCGCTGGGGACTCGGCCGTTCTGGCCAAATGTGCCACGCATTCGCAACCTGCCAAAGCTGCTGGGTTTTGTGGTGGTGGTGGTGTACGACATTGTGGTGGCCAATGTATCTGTAGCGATTAAGGTGCTGGGACCGCTGCGATCCATCCGTCCGGGTTTTGTGGAGCTGCCGTTGGAGCTGGAAGACGACTTTGCCATTGCTCTGCTGGCCAGCACTATTTCGCTGACTCCCGGTACGGTATCCGCGGACGTGAGCTTGGATCGGAAAACATTGTTGGTGCATGCGCTGGATGTGGATGACGTGGCGGCACTGGCGGCGGAGATCAAGCAGCGCTATGAACAGCCGCTGAAGGAGATTTTCGAATGTTAGAGACGGCGATTTCTATTGCCCTGGCGCTGATTACCTTGGCCTGGGTGCTGAACTTGTACCGCCTGATAATCGGGCCCTCACTGCCAGATCGAGTGTTGGCGTTGGATACCATGTACATCAACAGTATTGCGCTGATCGTAGTGTACGGTATCCAGGTGGACAGCAAGCTTTACTTTGAAGCGGCTATGCTGATCGCGCTGATCGGCTTTGTTAGTACCATTGCGGTGGCTAAATACGTTACCCGCGGGGATATTATTGAGTGAGCGCCAGGTGCCGGGCGCCTTACGCCGAACGCAGTGTGTTTGCCCCGTGTATTGAGCATTCGGGGTCAGGAAAGCGGAGCGATTTATGGACTTTTTAATTGAGTGGCTAGTATCGGCTAGTGTGATTGTGGGTGGGGTGTTTGCGTTAGTGGGGTCGATTGGGTTGGCCCGCTTGCCGGATTTTTATACCCGCTTGCATGGCCCCACCAAGGCCACCACGTTGGGTGTCGGGGGCACTATTGTGGCGTCATTACTGTTTTTTTCTTGGCAGGAGCGCGGGCTGCAGCTGCACGAGGTGTTGATTACCCTGTTCCTGTTTATCACCGCCCCGGTATCTGCGCACATGCTGGCCAAGGCGGCCATGCATCGGCAGCTAAAACGGATGAAAGGAACCCGTGGTGAGCCTTGGAAGCAGTAAAAGTAGGGAGCCCCAAGCGTTAGGTGCACAATGGGTAGAGACAGTTGGCACGCGGTGAGTCCGTTGCCGTTTTCCCAAAAAGTAAAATTTGTAAAAAACAAAACCGCCTGGAACTTTCCGAAAAAAGCGGCGGTCTTAGTTAGTGCTACGGATTAGCATCCCCCGATCCCCAGTACCCTCGCTGATCCGTAGTTTTTTGGAGTCCCTGGTTTCTCCCCCGAGATCAGGGCGGCAAGCCTCCCTGGCAGCACAGTCGTTCCCTTCCCCAAGATTGCTGCCAGGGATTTTTTTTGCCGGCTATTTTTGCCGGCCGCAGGTTATAGCGCCTGCTGGTTAAAGAGTAGGCAATCGCCGTGCCAGTTTCAGTTTCCGACAACAAATCCTTATAGATCAACGAAATACCGGCTTCAGGTGATGGTGCGAAAGAATTTTATGTGCCTTGAGCTTGGGCATGGGTGCCGAACTGCGCCAGTTTCGTGACGTAGATCGGCAGCTAGGCAGAGAAAATACTGCCGAGAGGCGGAACTTTTATAAACACGCGCACTCTTACTAATTAGCGACGGATTGGAACCCCCGATCCCCCAGTACCCTCACCAATTCGTCGCTTATAGCTCTGGTCTTTTCCCCCAAAAGGGCCAGAGCGGCAAGCCTCCCCGGCAGCGCAATCGTTCCCTTCCCCCCTAGATTGCTGCCGGGGATTTTTTTGCCTGAAGAAAATGCTAGATGAGCTATGGCCGGCGGCTTGGCGTTCATTTTCGCCCTAAGTCATTATGGCGTCAGCCGTTCTATCCCTAGCCATTCCCCCAGCTTGTCCCAGGCTTCGTCACACCCGGTGCCATTGGTGGCCGAAAACAGCTGTAGCGAGAGCGGGGCAGGGTGTTCCTTTAGCTGCTTTTGCACTTGTAGCAGGGTGGACTTGGCGGCGCCGAACTTCAGTTTGTCGGCCTTGGTCATAAGGATGTGGATGGGCATGTTGGCCTGGGCGGACCATTCTAGCATCATCAAATCGAAGTCCTTGAGCGGATGGCGGATGTCCATCATCAGCACAAGCCCGACTAATGCCTGACGTTCGGAAAGGTAATGGTCGAGATGCTCCTGCCACTCGTTACGCTTGCTTTTGGAGACTTTGGCATAGCCGTAACCGGGTAGATCCACTAGTCGGCGCTCTTCGTCGAGCTGGAAGAAGTTCAATAGCTGAGTCCGCCCTGGGGTCTTGGAGGTGCGGGCCAGGCTTCGTTGGCCGGTGAGCCGATTAATGGCGCTGGACTTTCCGGCATTGGAGCGTCCGGCGAAGGCTACTTCCCGTCCTTCATCCGGCGGGCATTGGTCTAGGCGCTGGGCGCTTTGCAGGAATAGTGCCTGGTGGAGTAGTTTTTCCATGGGGTGCATGGGCATAACAAGGAGCCTTTGGATGTCGTCAGGGGGCTATTCTTGCTGTCTGGCCTGCGGCTGGCAATGCATACCCGCTGGGGAGAGAAAATGAATGGGCAATTTATTCATTAAAGTTGACGTTTTCGTCACTTTTGGGGGTGGCGAGTGCGTGACTTAATGTGTCTATACCCCTACCCTTCACATGGAATATGACGGCGCCCACCAGACTGGTATATAATCCCGCCCGCTTGTCACTTAACCGCGTATTTATTGGTGGTTGGGGCGGCCGACGTTCTACAACGTGGTGTTTGCCGGTAACGGCAAACGGACTTCGCCAGCATAGCAGAGGTAGTGTATGAAGGGTTTTGTAGCAGGTCTTGCAATGGTTCTGGTTACGGGGGCTGCCAATGCAGCGACTGTAGAGGAACGTTACAACAGCAGCTGTACATTCTGTCATGCTTCCGGTGCTGCTGGGGCTCCCATATCCCATGATGAAGCTGCCTGGAAACCACGCATGGAAAAAGGCATGGATACCCTGGTGAAGCACGTCGAGGAAGGGTTTAATGCCATGCCCCCCAAAGGCATGTGTAACGATTGTAGTGACGAAGAATACCGTGCTCTGATTGAGTACATGTCCAAAAGCAAATAAGACGCTGTACTGAAGGATAGGCCATGAAGTTTTTCAAACTGTTCGTGCTGATGGCTGCTGCTGTCGCCGCCACCCAGGCTATGGCGGCCGGTGATGCTGAGGCAGGCAAAGCAAAAGCCGCTCCCTGCGCCGCGTGCCACGGCCAGGATGGTAACAAGACTCTTACCGGGACTTACCCGAAACTGGCTGGCCAGGGGGCAGAATACCTGGTGAAGCAGCTAGAGGATTTCAAGTCTGGTGCCCGTGATAATGCGATCATGAAGGGGCAGGTTGTAGGCCTGAACCAGCAGGACATGCAAGACGTAGCCGCTTATTACGCCAGCTTGACCCCGGAAGCGGGCCAGGCTAGCGCAGACTGGGTTGAGCAGGGCGAAAAGCTCTACCGCGGTGGGGATATGGCTAACGGTATTCCAGCTTGTTCTGGTTGCCACGGCCCGGCAGGGCAAGGCGTTGATGCGGCCAAATATCCGCATCTGGCTGGCCAGAATGCCCAATACGTGGAAGATCAATTGAAAGCCTTCCGTGCGGCAGGTCGTAACGACTTGGGTGATGGCATTATCAAACGCACCAATGACTCGGACAGCGATACGCTGGGCATGATGCAGACGGTGGCGGCGAAAATGACCGATACCCAAATCAAGGCCGTAGCAAGCTTCATCTCCGGGCTGTCCAAATAGGGTTGTTCGGCTATGCTTTGTAGAAAAGGCAGCCTGCGGGCTGCCTTTTTTATGGTCAACATGAAAAGATATGGCTCTGAGTGGGTGCGGATTGTACTTACTAGGGAGAAAAATGCCGCCCCGGTTGTCACAATGGGCGCAAACCAACAAAAAAGGAGAGCGATATGCTTCGCATTGTAACGGCTTTGCTGCTGAGTCTGGGGCTGGCGACCGGAGTTGCGGCCGCCGAAGAACATACCCGTTTTGCGGTAGACACTCATTATAAAGTTCTGGATGTGCCCGGATCTGTTGACGATCCCAGCAAGGTAGAAGTACGGGAGTTCTTTTCCTATGGCTGCCCTCACTGCTATTCACTGGAGCCGGCTGTTGATGCTTGGCTGGAAGAGAAGCCAGACTACATCGACTATGTGCGCACCCCAGTGTTATTCCTGCGTAACGCCGAACCGCTGGCTCGTGCCTACTACGTAGAAGACGCCCTTGGGTTGGTTGATGAAATGCATGTGCCGTTGTTTGATGCGATCCACAAGCACCGTGAGCCTTTATTCAACGAGTCGGCGTTGGCCAACTTTTTCCGCAAGTATGGTGTTGAGCCTGCGGAGTTCAGCAAGCTCTATGGTTCATTCGGTGTTTCCACCAAGATTCGTCAGGCAGATGCGTTGAGCAAAAAATACCAGATTCCCGGAGTGCCCAACTTCGTGGTGAACGGCAAGTATTTGGTAAAGCGCGAAAACGTGAAGAGCAACGAGGAGCTGTTCAAGGTGATTGAATTCTTGGTGAACAAGGAAAAGACAGGCAGCTGATATTATGTTGCTTGATCGCGCTAGACTGGCCTACCGTGACTGGAAAGCTCGGCCCGCGGGTTTTTCCTTTGCCAGGGAAGGGGCACGAAAGACCCGCCAGACACGGGAGGTGTTGCTGCCTCAGGATACCGTGAAGCTAATGAGCTTCAATATCCAGGCAGGCATTGGTAGCCAGAAATTCGGTGATTACATTACCGGTAGCTGGAAGCACTTGGTGGCGCATCCACGCAGCGTGGAAACCATCGAGCAGATTGCTCAGGTGCTCAGTCACTTTGACGTGGTGGGCCTGCAGGAAGTAGATGGCGGCAGTTTACGTTCGCGTAACATGAATCAACTGGTGCATCTCGCGTCCATGGCAGGTTTTCCTGTTTGGCACCAGCAGTTGAACCGCAACCTTGGCCGGTTCGGCCAGTTCAGTAATGGCTTCCTCAGCCGCCATCAGCCGTTTGAGATCACTGACCATCGGCTTCCCGGCTTGCCCGGTCGAGGTGCCATCGTGATTAAATACGGCCACCCAATTCAGCCTCTGGTCGTGGTGGTGGCGCACCTGGCACTGGGTGAGAAGGTGCGTAATGCTCAGTTATCCTATCTGGCCCGCTTGCTAGCAGATTACAAATATGTGGTCGTGATGGGCGATTTTAATTGCCGGCTCAACCACTTAGATCATTCACCGCTGGCGGCGTTGGGCTTGCAGACAGTGCAGGCGGATAACCTTAATACCTACCCCAGCTGGGCTCCGGATCGCCATATCGACCACATCCTATTATCGCCGGAGCTAGAGAGTCGCCATACTCGTGTACTCTCTGATTGCCTACTGTCGGATCACCTGCCTCTGGCCACGGAAATTATCATCCCTGACGAGGTGATCGCGGCTACCCGGGAGCACCGATTGCCCTTAATTGACTGACCGGAGCCGGTGGAGCGGCTGCTGATTGCACTCTAGCCAGAGAAAATTGCCATGACACTGTCATCTTGTCGGTGCAGGTTGTTCCCATGAAGGCATCCTCTTTCTTGATTACCCTATCTCTTATGTTGCCGTCGCTGCAGGCGCTGTCGGATTGCCCCCGCGTGCTTGGGCAGCAGGATGACCGACGCGCCAATGCTGGCTGTTTGATTATCCGTGATCAGCAGGTGCTGCTAATTACCCACCGCTGGGGCGGCAAGTTAGGTGTGCCTGGGGGAACCCTCGAGCGCGGAGAACTGGCCCAGTGCACGGCATACCGGGAGACCCTTGAAGAGACGGGTTTACAGGTTGTGGTAGGGGAGCGCGTGCAGGTGATGAAGAACGGTTTTCATCTCTATCGCTGTATTCCTGCCGAATCTCTGCCAGAGGGGGAGCCCTTGCTGTTACCGGCTCAGGCTCGGCTAGAGGTCAGTGATATTGGCTGGTATTCCCTCGATGAGTTGCGGCAGAAGGATTGGCGTTTTGCCTATCAGTTTGATCTGTTTATGGCGGTGGCTCGCAAGGCTATGCAGAGCAGCTCAGATTCAGCGGCGGGCGACGCCACCGGCGGGCTGCAGGAGAAGTAAGTACTTGCTTGGCTAGCTCTGTCTGACGCATGGTGCCGGTTTTCTGGAAGGTGCTTTTCAGCTGTGTGCGGACAGTGTGGACAGAGAGAAAATGATTATCGGCAATTTGCTGGGGCGATAGTCCTTTAGCAATGCCTGCGGCCACTCGGGCTTCCGCTTCGGATAATTCGAACAGCTGCATTAGGCTGTCTAGGTCCACCTCAATGTCACCCAGTGGGTCCTGAAAATAGACGATGGCGAGGGGCGTTGGGTGGGCATTGAAGTCGCCGGGGGCTGTTCCGGGATGCATGGGGGAAATGAGGCAGCGGGTAACCTGGTGGCTGTTCAGGGGAACGGCAATCACGTCGCCGCTACCACGTAAGGAGGGATTGGGGTGCGTTACCTGGCCCAATTGATGCAATAACTCCGATTGCTGGCGTGCATCATGGAAGGTTAGTTTGCGATTCGCTAACGTCATGTGCGGGTGCGCTTCAATTAGCGCTTCGGCTTCCTGACTAACGTGTACTAGCGTGCCCTGGGCATCAAGCAGGGCGAAGGGCTGGGCCTGGATATCCAGTGTTTGCTGGAGAGCTTGGTTTTGGTGCTTCAGGGCGCTGAATTGGGTTTGCAGCCGTACGGCACGGCGCACATGCATCACCAAGTCGTTGATTTGGTCAGTTTCTTCCCGGCTGTAGTGGCTTTGATCTTTGGTGCGCTGAATTAGCAGCTGGACGGTGTGGTCTTCATCCTGCCAAACGGTGCCGCATACGCCATGGTGGATGTCTTGGGCGCGGGCCCAGTCGTTATAGAATTCGGTGCGGTAGAACGCGTTTTGCCGACAGGAGAAATCCAGAAAGGTGGAATACAGCTGGCCTGGGGGCTTATCTTTTAATTCCGGGCGCCAGGGGCAGGCATTCACATAGTGGTCCACATAAGCCTGATGGTCTGTGTCATCAATATTGTGCTTGATGCTGGAGAGCACGGTTTGTGCCCGACGGTCGAGTACGAGCATGCGGGCGGAGCGCGATCGGGTGGCGCTTACGGCTTGTGCCAGAAAGCGTGGCCAAGCGTCAGGGGCTTGCGGCGCCTCGTACAATGTGTCGAGTAGATCCTCTCGCTCGTGGCCCAATAATCCATCCACAGCAGACTGAGTCATTGGTTGTATTCCCCTAATGAAGCCTTAATTTATCCGATTTGGACCGGAAATTGAATGTAAATAACAGATGTGGCCCTTTGGGGAATAGGAGAAGCAGATGACAGCAACCCGGCAAGTTCAAGATAAGCCGGCTTTGCCAGCAACAGAATCAGGAAAGGGGCCGCAGCCCGTGGTGTTAGTCCATGGCTGGACCTGTAACCGCAGGCACTGGCAGTCTCTGCTGGCTTCCCCTCCGCAAGGGACACGGCTGATTGCTGTGGATCTGCCGGGGCATGGTGAGGCGCAGGAGCTGCCATTGTCTTCCTGGACAGTGAAGGCGCAGGATCAGGCGTTGGTGTCTGCTCTTGCCGATATCGATAACCCTGTGTTGGTGGGGCACTCCATGGGGGGCGCCGTGGTGCTGGAGGCGGCCCGGTTAAAGCCGATTAAAGCCGTAGTGTTGGTGGACACCTTTGTTATCCCCTACGGTGATCTGGATGAAGAAACCGCCCGCCAGATTGAGACCCCCTTTCAGGACAATTTTGTTTCCGGTATTGCTAATTTGGTGGCGAACAATGCTGGCCCGGACTTGAGTGAGCAGGAGAAACAAACGTTAGAACGCGAGATGGCTGCGGCGCGTCAGGATGCCATGTTGCCGCTGTGGTCGGATTTGTTGCGATGGTCCCCTAATGCGGCTTTCGCTGAAATAAACTGTCCCATTCATGCCATTAACGGTGATTTGGTGGGTGAGGCTGCCCGTGCTCGCTGCGCCCCCTATGTAACAGAGTGGTTGCAAGCGGGCACCTGGCATTTTCCGCAGATGGAACAACCGGAGGTATTTGCCGATCGTCTTACCCGCGTGCTGAAGTCGTGTGGCTAAGCGAGAGTTATTGAAACTCGGCTAAGCGCGCCCATAGGGGGTCTGGATCTGTATTCTAAAGCGCTTTTGTTGGGTGGTGTTATTGGGGGTTCTGTAAGGTTTTTTTGTTTTATACCTTAAATGGGTGATGTGCGCTCTTGTTGCTCAGGTTTAGTTTGGTGCTATACCAAAACTGGGGTGATCGGAGACATCACACATGAAGGGAACATTCAGAGTTGCCAGTTTGGCAGTGGCGGTAGCCATTGCCGGGTGCGGCGGAGATGGAAGTAGCGGGAGTGACAGCCCTTCTACAGGTGCCGATAAATCAGGTAGTGCGGTCAAAGGCAGTGCGGTCAAGGGCCCGTTGGCGAACGCTGCGGTGACGCTCTATCAACTGGATTTCAATGCTGCTGGCGGGCTTGGCGAGCAACTGGACACCGGCAGTACTGACAGGGAAGCCGCATTTTCAGGGGTCAGCATCCCTGATGGAACAAGCGGAGAGGTGCTCGTAGAAGTGCAGGCGGATGCCGATACGTTGGATCTCACTACGGGCCAGGCGCCGGTCATCACGCGATTGCTTTCTGTCACCTCGGCAGAGGCCGTTGCTGCCGGTGAGACCAATTACCCAACGCCACTAAGTACCTTGGTGGTGAACATGGCGCTGAGTAATGCGGACAGCAACACCAATGGCTTTATTGGTGATACCGATGGAACCGTTACCGCCGCAGAGTGGACTGCCGCCTTGAAACTGGCCAAGAACAAGGTGCGTAGCCAGTTCGGTTTCGGGCTTCTGGATAATAGCGTTGATTTGCTCTCTTCCCCGCCGCTGATCACTAGTGATCAGGACGATCAGGCGCAGGTGGTCAAGCTGAGAACGGCGGTGGAAGCGGTCGCCGCGCTGATGGCGGATATGGCCAAAACAGCAAAGTTGGCGGACCCCGGTAGCACCGAAACGGCGGACTCCATGTTCAACGCATTGTCTGAAGACCTGAATGATGGTCAGGTTGATGGCAAGAGTGGCGAGGCTGCCATTGCCTCTTTCGCCAACATTGCGGACGTTGTCGCGGAAGTAACTCAGAACCCTTCCTCCTTAACTATTCCCGGTTCTACCAAAACGGTATCTCAAGTTGCGTCAGTGGTGGCTGGTGAAACGCAAGATACAGGGGTCGACACCGATACCTCCACGGCAGAGAACACCTCCCCAGTTGTTGAACCGGCGGAAGTGGAAAGTGACATCGACCTGGATGGCACGCCGGATACTAGCGATGCCGATATCGATGGTGATGGCCTGTTGAACGAACAGGACACCGCGCCCTACGACCCGGACCGCGATGAAGATGGTGTTGAGGATGGCACCGATGCCTTCCCTGACGACTCTTCTGAAACAACCGATACCGATGAAGACGGCGTAGGGGATAACACGGATAAGTTCCCTGAAGACCCAGCCGAAACTATCGACAGTGACGAAGATGGTGTTGGGGATAATGGCGATGTCTTTCCGCAAGACCCAGCCGAGACTACAGACACGGATGGTGACGGCGTCGGCGACAACGCTGATGTTTTCCCCAACGATCCAGACGAAACCGTGGATAGGGATGAAGACGGCGTAGGGGATAATGGCGATGTCTTCCCTGAAGATCCGTCTGAAACGAGTGACGCGGATAATGACGGTGTCGGCGATAACAGTGACGCCTTCCCCAGTGATGCTTCCGAAACGATGGACAGTGATTCTGATGGGGTTGGTGACAACGCAGATGCTTTCCCGAATGACCCCACCGAAGCTCTGGACAGCGACGGCGATGGCGTGGGGGACAATGCGGATGCCTTCCCCGGTAATGCCAATGAAAGTGCTGACCGCGATAACGATGGTGTAGGCGATAACGAAGATGTCTTCCCTGACGATGCTACCGAAAGCGAGGATGCGGACGGCGATGGATACGGCGCCAATACCGCAGACCCGGATGATGCTGATCCCTGTAATCCGGATACCAATGCGCCTTCCTGCACAACTGAAACGCCAGGTGCAGTCTGGAATGAATTTGACTGGGATGAAGCCAACTGGCAGTGAGGCCATTGGTTAAAGGAAATAACCTTAGAGGGTAAAAGAGATGAAAAAAGTAATCCTGACAGGCCTCGCCGCAACTGTGATGAGTGCCAGCGCAATAGCGAGTGACGTGACAGGTTATACCGCACCTGAATCCGGGCAAGCGGCTACTGCTGCCGGTGTGGATGCCAACTTCCAGGCGCTGATTACTGCTATCAACGATAACAATGATCGTATCGTTGCTTTGGAAGATGCGGCGGGAACACCGTCTTCCTTGCGGGAAAAAATCAGCGGTGCGACGTACACCATTTCCTATATGGGCGCCGTGATAGGAACCTATGCAGATGCTTTGAGCCCCTATAAAAGCGCTTACCTGGAAGGCTTCGGCGGGCGTAGTGTGCTTACGTTCGAGACGGATGGAACCCTGACCGAACTGTACCAGGAAAGCGGTCGCGAAATTGATTTTGAAAATAAAGAGTGTACCGAAAGTGAGCCCGGTAATTTCAATTGTGAACACAGGGTAGAAGACTTTACCGATGGGCCGGAGACGTTTACCGGCGGTAGCTGGGAACTGGATGGCAACATCCTGTCTGTCACCTTCCCGGAGGAAGATGGCGTCGAAGAGTTTATTGTCGCGCTGGATGGTGAAATTCTGGTGTTATCCAGTGCGAGCTTTGAGATTGAATCAGACCAGTTTGGCACCAACGATGATTATGACCACTCGCTGGCTATAGGCGTAAGGACAAGCGAACCTGCAGAGTAAGCTGATATGAGAAACTCGAAAGGGCGCCTATGGGCACTGTTGCCCCTCTGTTGGCAATTAAATAAACCCAATCTCATCTGAGGTTGGGTTTATTTGTGTCTGTCAGGCTTTGGATGAGATAGATCGCGAATCAGCCTGAAAACCGAGCACGCAAGGTATTTTTCAGAGGCGCTTTAGCCGGCTACGCAGCAAGCCGTTGTTTAAATATAGCCCAGAGTCTTCTCTATACCGGCTTCAAATTCAGTTTCACTAAGCACCAAAATCATTCGGATTAACTGTTGTGTATCTTCTTTCTCGCGGGCATCTATGGAAAGAACCGGGCTGGTAACGGAAACCGTACTGACCAGTTGCCTAAGGCTGTTCAGAGAGAAGGAGGGGGGTGCAAGTTCGGTTTTGGTAACCCAATGACGATAGGGGGCCCTGGAGATAAAGCCGCCAAAGATTTCAGCCAACTTTGCAGATCATCGTTGAGAGAAGGCTGAGCTGCATCGAGCAATAGGATGGCGCCAATGGCCCCTTCCATAAGGATCCCTCGCATGAACGCAAGGCGATCCTGTCCGGGCATGCCATACACATGTACGGTAGTGCCTTCCATATTGATGAAGCTGTAATCCATTGCCACTGTCGTGGTGGTTTTTTCTCCTTCAGGGCCTGTGGAAATAGGCGTTCCGGTGGAAATAGGCGCTGAATTGGAGATCGCGCGTATTGCCGTAGTTTTTCCTGCGCCGAATGGTCCTGCAAAAAGCAGCTTATTGTAGTTGATCATTGTTTCTTAAATCCCGAGCCACTTTTTTAAAGTAGAAAAAACGTTACTTGATGAAGAGGGTAAAGTTTTTTCTCTTCGTTGAAGTTGCTGCCCTTGTTGTTGCTCAATGGTCAGTAAGCCGCAAAAATAGGTGGCATATAAAAAAGCACAAACAATGTTTTGAGGTGCTGCCAGCGATAAATCACTATAGTGTTTAGTCGTTCCAAGCAGCATTGTTGCTAATGGTGTTGAGGATGGTGCCGATGCCTTCCCTGACGATGCTACCGAAAGCGAGGATGCTGACGGCGATGGATACGGTGCCAATATCGCAGACCCGGATGATGCTGACCCCTGTAATCCGGATGCCAATGCGTCTTCATGCACAGGTGTAACGCCAGATGCAGTCTGGAATCAATTTAACTGGGATGAAGCCAACTGGCAGTGAGGCGATTGGTTAAAGGAAATAACCTTAGAGGATAAAAGAGATGAAAAAGTAATCCTGACGGGCCTCGCCGCAACTGTGATGAGTGCCACCGCAATAGCGAGTGAAGTGACAGGTTATAACGCACCCGAATCTGGGCAAGCGGCTACTGCTGCCGGTGTGGATGCCAACTTCCAGGCGCTGATCAGTACTATCAACGACAATAATGAACGTGTTTCTGCATTAGAGGCGGCCAGTGGTGAAGCGGTCGATCTAAGCGATATTATTAGCGGTTCAACCTACCAGCTTTTTTTCTCTGGTGGAATCATCGAACTGGATCAAGGAGGTGGAGCTAACCTGGAACATTACGCTGGTGCTACGTTTTTTACCTTCAATGCTGATGGCTCTCTCGAGGAGGTCTTTAATGAGCGCGGACGTTTTATTAGCCTGGATCAAAATACTAACTGCGATGAAAATGGTTTCAACTGTGAGCATTACGTTGATACCTGGCAAGATAATAACGAGGTTGATACCGGTAGCTGGTCGGTAAGCGGTCAGAATGTGAATGTGACATGGTCGGACGGTAGTTCTGATACCTTCAAACCTGCTGCTGATGGCGAAATTATAATGGGTGGTGGTAGCACGCTTGATGAAGGGGGGCACGTCTGGTCTGGATACTTTTGTCGCAGTGGGTGTAAGAATTGCCTCACAGCCATAATGAAAAGGGATGAAATGCACGCCCGATCCGTTAATGGCTCGGGCGTTTTTAGTGGCCGGCCAGGTCAGGTGCCGGAATGTATGTCGTTCGGGATTAGTACCGTGTCTCCGCCATTCCCGAGAACTGTTTGGCCAAATAAGTGGCATAGTTGTCGGTCATTCCCGCAAGAAAATCCAGCGCCCGCATGATGCACTGGTAAATTCTTTCCTGTTCCGGCAGTTGCTCTAGATTTGCAGGGAAGCTGTGCCGACCAATCAAATCAATGATGCGCTCGTGGCGATAATTTTTTGTGCTATTGCAGGCGTGGGATACGGCGGCTTCAATCAAGCCGTCCAGCAATGCGCCCATCACTTCAAAAGCACCGATTTCCAGCTCGATTTTGCGGGGGTGCTCGAACACTTTTGAGCGAGAAAGTTGCTTGGCATTTTCCACTACATCGCGCACGGCGGGTTCGCAGTGGCTGATCAGGTCGCCTTCCATGCGTCCCTGTAATAATCGTTCGTGGTTGGCCACAAAGGCTTCCACACCGGCTTCGATAAACCGTTCGATGATTTTTCCTCGCAGTAGGGCGGCTTTGCGGCCATCGCGTATATCCGAATGAATCAGTTCACGTACTTCTTCGCTATCCGGCAGGGCAGGTTGCAGCAAGGCGTACACTTCATCCCAGTGCAGCAGATCCATTTCCAGGCCATCTTCCAGGTCAATAATGGCATAGCAAAAATCATCAGCAGCTTCCATTAAGTACGCCAGCGGATGGCGGCAGAAGCGACCGGGGCTGTGTTGCTGCAGGCCGGTGGCGTGGGCTACTTCATGGAAAGCCTCGGTTTCCGACACAAAAGTGCTGTATTTGCGCAGCTTGCTGCTGGCGTTGCCGGCATCGGCGGATAGCCAGGGGTATTTGAGGAAGGTTGCCAGCGTTGCATAGGTGAGCCGCATGCCGCCATCGTACTGGTGGTACTCGCTTTTGGTGATGATGCGAAAGCCCTGCGCATTACCTTCAAAAAAGGTCAGGTCAGTTTGCTGGTGGGCGGGCAGCATATCCAGAAAGCGTTGCCCCCGTTCCTGGAACCAAGCGCGAATAGCCCGCTCACCGGTGTGGCCAAAAGGTGGGTTGCCGATGTCATGGGCCAAGCAGGCAGACTGCACGATATCGCCCAAATCGGTGGCGCTGACGGTACCGGGTAACAGATCTCTTTCTTGCAGGCGCTCGCCCACACGAATGCCCAAGGTGCGGCCTACACAAGATACTTCTAATGAGTGGGTCAGGCGATTGTGAACGTGGTCATTGGTGGCCAGTGGATGAACTTGAGTCTTGCGGGCTAGGCGTCGAAAGGCGCCGGAAAAAATGATTTTATCATGGTCACGAAGAAAGGCGGTGCGGCCACTTTCATCTTTGGCGGTGCGGCCACCCAGGCGAGCCTTGTTCAGCAGTTGATGCCAATCCATATCGTAAAAAACCTTCAAGGTGCCTTGAGTCGGGCAGGGTAAAAGCCCACGGTTACTTCACAGCATGTTGCCACGGTCGGTGTTGTTATGCACAACACGGTGTACGCAAGCCGAGAGTGGCCACCGACAGGAGGACGCATGAATTTGGACAAACCGTTATTAATGCTCGTTACCAGCGCATCAGAGATGGGCGAAAATCAGCCGACGGGCCTGTGGCTGGAAGAATTCGCAGTGCCTTATTTGTTATTCAAAGAAAACAAAATCCCGGTGGTGGTGGCCAGCCCGAAAGGCGGGAAAATTCCTGTGGACCCGAACTCAGCCCCCGATGATAGTAAGAAGGAAGCGTGGGCTGAGGCGGTGGATGTTTTGCAAAACACCCGTGAACTGGAGATGGTGTGGGAAGACCATTTTGCCGGTGTCTTTGTGCCTGGCGGACACGGCGCCATGTTCGATATGCCGGATAACCCCTTGGTTGCGGCCGTCATGGAGCGCACTTGGGCTCAGGGCGGTTTGCTGGGCGCGGTTTGCCACGGCCCGGCCGCGTTGGTGGGGCTGCGCGACGAGCAGGGCGCCCCTCTGGTGCAGAATAAAACGGTGGCCTGTTTCACGAACAGTGAAGAGCGGGAGGTGGGCCTCGATGAGGTAATGCCGTTTCTGTTGGCGTCTCGCCTTGAAGACCTGGGCGCCCAGTTGGATTTGGCGGATGATTTTGCTGCCCATGCGGTTACCGATGGCAAACTGGTCACCGGTCAGAATCCGCAGTCCAGCCATGTGGTGGCGGAGGCGGTGATTAACCAATTGTACAGCGAATAACCCATGGGTGGCGCACAATCCAGCGATTGTGGCCTCGCAGCCGATAGTGGCTTGCAGTATTGTTAGGCGCAACTTGCCTGCTATCGGCTTTTCTATTCAGGCATTCTGGTTATTCACGTTTGGGTTTTAATTGTTCGGGAGAGAACATGGGGATCTATGATTACAGCGCCATTACCCTGAGTGGTGAAGAAAAGTCCCTGGCCGATTTTCAAGGCAAGGTGCTGCTGATCGTCAATACGGCCAGCAAGTGTGGTTTTACGCCTCAGTACAAAGGGCTGGAGGCGCTGTATAAAACGTTGCAACCAAAAGGGCTGGAGGTTCTCGGATTCCCCTGTAACCAGTTTGGTAAACAGGAACCAGGGGCGGCGGATGAAATTGGTGCCTTTTGTGAAAAGAATTACGGTGTCAGCTTCACCATGTTCGATAAGGTGGATGTGAATGGGGGCGATGCTCACCCGTTGTATGATTTTCTGAAAAAGGAAGCTCCGGGCGTATTGGGTAGCAAGGGTATCAAGTGGAACTTCACTAAGTTCCTAGTAAACAAGGACGGCAAGGTGGTGAAGCGTTACGCCCCTACTGACAAGCCGGAAGCAATTCAAAAGGATATTGAAGCGCTTCTGTAGAAAATGGGCTAGCCACACGCTACAGCGCAACCCAGTCATGAACATACGGTAAGTTTGCCGCCTACGCTTTGAAAGGTGGGCGTGGACATGGCGTTTGCCGAACGTGAAGGCCAAATGCGTGGTTTATGGCCGCCTTTACGCGCGTTTGCGCTTTTCTAGCACCTCAAAAATGCCCATCCCGGCAATCATGGCCGCCACGAAAACGATACCTTTTAGGCTGCCGGTGCCCAGAGCCACCAACGCGGGCCCCGGGCAGAAGCCGGCTAGCCCCCAACCGATGCCGAACCCCAGCGCGCCAAGAATTAGGCGAGCATCCAAGTCACGACGGGTGGGTATTTCCATAGCCTCACCGCTCCAGGCGTGTTGGCGGCCACGGGCGGCGGCGAAACCAACGGCGGCGACGACCACTGCGCCACCCATCACCAAGGCCAAGGACGGATCCCAGGCGCCGGTCAAATCCAGAAAGGCCAGCACTTTGGCCGGGTTCGCCATGCCGGCCAGCAGCAGCCCGGCGCCAAAAATCAGGCCGCTGAAGAATGCCGTCAGTAATGATCGGTTCACAGGGTAACTCCCAGTAAATGGCGTACTAGGTATACGGTGGCAAAACCACTGGCCATGAATGTCAGGGTGGCAACCAGTGAGCGCGGGGAAAGGCGGGAGATGCCGCATACTCCGTGGCCACTGGTGCAGCCCGCACCGTAGCGGGTGCTGATGCCAACCAACAGGCCAGCAGCAATGAGTATAGGCCAGTCAGCCTTGATGATAAGGGGCGGCAGCTCAGCCAGCATGCGCCACAGTAACGGGGCGCCTAGCAAGCCTAGTAGAAACGCCAGCCGCCAGTGTTTGTCTCCTGGTTCGGCGCGCAGTAGCCCGCCGAGGATGCCGCTGATGCCGGCGATGCGACCGTTGGCATGCAGCAGCAGCAGAGCCGATAGGCCAATCAAAACGCCACCCGCTAATGACGACCAAGGCGTAAAGTTGTTCCAATCAATAGTCATTGCCGTTCTCGCAGAAGCGTTGATACAGTACTTCCAGTACCGCCAGGGCATCCTGGTTGGCAACCTGGTAGAACACTTGCTTGCCTTCCCGGCGGCTACTAACGAGCCCTTCGCGGCGTAAAATGCCTAGTTGCTGAGAGAGTGAGGGTTGGTAAACGCCCACTAAGGGTTCCAGTTCACTGACGCTGCGTTCGCCTTCTGCGAGGCGACATAACAGCATCAACCGGTCTGGGTGAGACAGCGCCTTCAGTAGCTGGCTGGCTTGCACGGCATTGTCGCGTAGGGTGTCGGGATCGATCGTAGTCATGGAGCGGATCCAACAATATATAATTAAGTAAAAATTATATTGTTGCTATTCAGACCTCAAGCTTTTTTCGAATTTTGTTGAAGTATTGTAAGGCTGATCAGCCGACGGGAGTGGTAAAAGGTAGCACGCCATAATAGACCGCTAAAAAATGACAAATACTGCCGCCCATAACAAACAGGTGCCAGATGGCATGATTGAAGGGAATAAAACGGTCGGCCAAGTAGAAGATCACGCCCACGGTGTAGGTGATGCCGCCGGCCAGGATCAGCCAGAAGCCGGTATCGTTGAGTTTGGTGGTTAGGTCATTGGAGGCGACCACAATCAGCCAGCCCATGGCGAGGTAAATGCCCACGCGCATTAGTTTGAAGCGGTGGCCATACAGCGCTTTCAGGGCGATGCCGGTGAGCGCCAGTACCCAGATCACCGCAAACAGAATCCAGCCGGTCTGGCCACGCAGGTTGACCAGCAGAAAGGGCGTGTAAGTGCCGGCAATCAAGCAATAGATAGCGCAGTGATCCAGCATCTTGAAGGCGGCGCGCCACTTCGGGTTGCGTAGGCTGTGATAGAGCGCGCTGGCGCTGTAGAGCAGAATCAGGCTGGCGCCGAAAATGCTAAAACTGACGATCTTCCACGGGTCGCCCAACAGGCTGGCTGCAACTACTAAGATTACGGTGCCAGCAATGCTCAGGGCTGCGCCAATGCCGTGGGTTAGTCCATTGAGCCATTCTTCCAGAATCGAATACGGCGGTTCCGGGTTGGGGGCTGTGGCCATTGGCGAGTCTTCTCGGTTATTAACAGAAGTAGCATGATGCCGAGGTGTGGGCCGGGGTGTAAAGTGCGAAATCGGACAGATGTACACATTGAATGTTCGGGTGTGCGCGATAACACAAATGCGTTGTGAGTGAAGGGACGTTTGTGACGGTATATCTTCTAATCATGTGGCCAGTGAAGAGGCTGGCAGCCAAGCAATCCTGCTATTGAAATGCATTTTGCTGGCCCAATGGTATTAAGCAGCCCAGCAAACAATGGGACCCCCTTGGCGCTGCAGGCAAGGACAAAACTGGAAAAGGAGACTCGCCATGATTGAACATAACAAGCAGGTCGCGGAAGAACTAAGCAAACTACTGGCCGAGAGCTACACGCTTTATCTCAAAACGCACAAGTACCACTGGAATGTGACTGGCCCTATGTTTCATAGCCTGCACCTGTTGTTTGAACAGCAATACATTGAGCTGGCGGAAGCGGTGGACACCATTGCTGAACGTATCCGTGCGTTGGGCTGGAAAGCGCCAGGCAGCTACACCGAGTTTGCTAAGTTGTCCACGGTGCAGGATGCCACCGGCGATCCGGATGCATCGGATATGATCAAAGAGCTGGCAGAGGATCACCGTACTGTGGCGGAGCGGGCCAACCGGGTATTGAAGCTGGCCAGCGAACATGAGGATGAAGGTTCTGGTGCGGTCGCCAGTAACCGGATCGAGATTCACGAGAAATCCGCGTGGATGCTCTCGGCGCATCTGGGTTGATCTTCCTATAGCAATAGGCAATCGCCTGGATAGGATTAATCGTCTTTATTGATTTTTCTAGGGTGGCTATTCTCGATCTTGTGCTTGAGAAAGCCGCCCTTTCAGTAAGCGGCTTCGATTCTATCCAGGGAGTCAATATATGTTTGAGAATCGCGAAGGTCAGCCTGTTCCAGCGGTAACGTTTCGAACCCGGGAAGGCAACGAATGGAAAGATGTCACCACCGATGACGTGTTCAAGGGAAAAACTGTGGTGGTGTTTGCCTTGCCTGGAGCGTTTACCCCCACCTGTTCTTCGACCCATCTGCCACGCTATAACGAGCTGGCGCCTGTACTCAAGGCTAACGGTGTAGATGATATTGTCTGCCTGTCGGTGAACGATGGTTTTGTTATGAATGCTTGGGCTGGTGATCAGGCTGCTGGCAATATTCACTTTATCCCAGATGGTAACGGTGAGTTCACCGACAAGATGGGTATGCTCGTGAATAAACAGGACTTGGGCTTTGGCCCGCGAAGCTGGCGCTACTCCATGCTGGTGAAAGACGGCGTCATCGATCGCATGTTCATTGAGCCGGATAAGCCCGGGGATCCGTTTGAAGTGTCTGATGCGGATACCATGCTAAAGTATATTAACGGCGAAGCGGTTTTGCCTAAGCGAGTGACCGTGTTCACCAAGCCGGGTTGTCCGCACTGCACGCGTGCGAAGCAGGCGCTGACCGATTACGGTTATGCCTTTGAAGAAATTGAGTTGGGTAGCCGAGGGTTGAGTTACAGCTCTTTGGCTGCGGTCACCGGCGCGGGGACCACGCCACAGATATACATTGAAGGTGAGCGTATAGGCGGCGCTGATGAGTTGGAGGCCTGGTTGCAACAGGGCTAACTCGCAACGCGTGAATGCGAACTTTCTTCCTTCTTTGGGGCCCGGCGTTAGCGGGCCCTTTTTTGTGCCGCTGTGCCGTTCACGTCGCACACTGCATGCTATTCGTTAGGCCCGCTGCGGGCCTAACGTTTATTTATCCTGGTAACGGAACGCCCATATCTCCATTATCCCTGCCCCTGATAAGGTAAAAAAATAGCGCGGGTAAAATGGTCAACGAGAAACGCTTGCACCTGTGCGATAATTTGGTACTAACAAGTACCGTTTTTAGATCGGAGAGAGCACGATGCAACGTTTTTGGGTAACCCTGGGCCTAGCACTGGCCTTGTGGGGCTGTGGAGAAGAGCCCCAGGCCGAGGCTCCCATGCCACAACCGGTGAAGCTGCAGACCGTCAATGGCGGCGATGGCACCTTGCGTCATTATCCAGGCAAGGTGGTGGCCACCGAAGGGTCAGAGTTGGCTTTTCGGGTGTCCGGCCAGCTTGAGCGTCTTCCTGTGCGGGCCGGCGAGCAGGTTAAGAAAGGGCAATTGCTGGCAGCGCTTGATCCGTCGGACTTTAAAAATCAGTTAGCCGATCGGCAAGCCCAGCATGATTTGGCCGAGAGCCAGTATCAACGTGGTATCAGCCTGCGTGAGCGGGGCGTTATTTCTGAAGCTCAGTTCGATGAAATTGAAGCGAAGCGCCGCCAAGCCCAGGCGGCTCTAAGCTTGGCCCGGGACAATGTGAACTACACTCGTCTGAAAGCGCCCTATGGCGGTACGGTGGCACGCACCGAAGTGGAGAATTATCAATTCGTACAGGCCAAGCAGCCGATCCTCTACTTGCAGGGCGATAAAAATATCGATATCGAGTTCGCTGTTTCTGAGCGGTTTTTTACTAACGTACGCAAATTTTTTACCAAGATGCGTGAAGATTATCAGCCGAGTGTGCGTTTCAAGGGGGCCCCGGATACCACTTTCAAAGCCCGATACAAAGAGCATGAGGCTAGTGCCGGGGATCGCACCCAGACTTATATCATCACCCTGACGATGCCTAACCCGGAAGGCATCATGGTGCTGCCGGGAATGAGTGTGGATGTGGAGATTGATCTTAGCCAGATCATGCCGGGTACCGAGAAGGTGCCGGTAGTGCCGGCCGCGGCGGTATTCAACCCTGACGGCAAGGAAGGCGCCCATGTGTGGAAGCATCAAGATGACGACACGGTGACGGCCGTGCCGGTCACCCTGGGTGAAGTTGTGGGCGGCGGCGTCCAGATCACCGATGGGTTGCAGCCCGGAGATCGCATTGTGGCGGCCGGGGTTCATCGCCTGAAAGAAGGGCAGGCGGTTCGTGAACTGGTGAAGGAACGGGGCCTGTAAATGAACATTGCCGAGTACAGTATTCGCCACAAGGTGGTGAGCTGGCTGTTCACGCTGATCTTGTTGATCGGTGGGGTGGTGAGCTTTACCCGCTTAGGGCAACTGGAAGACCCGGAATTCACCCTCAAGATTGCCATGGTGGTTACTAACTACGCTGGTGCTTCACCCCGACAGGTGGAAGAGGAAGTGACACTGCCGGTGGAGAAAGCGATCCAGAGTCTGCCTTATGTGAAAAATGTGACGTCCATTTCTAGCAATGGCCTGTCTCAGGTGCAGGTAGAAATGAAGCCCGAGTACCGGGCCGCCGAGCTCAAGCAGATTTGGGATGAGCTGCGCCACAAGATGACCGACTTGCAGGGTCAGTTGCCTCCTGGTGCGGGGACGATTCAAGTTATTGATGATTTCGGTGATGTGTACGGCATTCTTTTGGCCGTAACCGGCGGCGGTTACTCCTACCAAGACATGAAAGATTATGCCGACTACCTGACTCGCGAACTGGTGCTTGTAGATGGGGTCGGCAAGGTCACTATTGGCGGGCAGCGACAGGAGCAGGTGCTGGTGGAGCTTTCCCGCTCTCGGTTGGCGTCATTGGGAATCAGCCCTGACCGTATTTTCGGCCTGTTACAAACCCAGAATAAGGTGAACCCGGCGGGCAAAGTGCGGGTGGGTGACGAATACATCCGTATTTACCCCACCGGTGAGTTTCCTTCCGTGCAAAGCATGGGCGATTTGTTGATTTCCGAGCCCGGCGCTAGCGAGTTGGTCTACCTGCGCGATGTGGCGACGATCGAGCGCGGCTATGCGGAAGTGCCTTACCATCTGTATCGCTTTAATGGTGGCTCGGCACTGACCATGGGGATTTCCTTTGCCTCGGGTGTGAACGTTGTGGATGTTGGGGCTCGGGTGGATCGGCGCTTGGCCGAGCTTGAGTATCAGCGCCCTGCGGGCATGCAGTTGGCCACGGTCTACAACCAGCCCAAAGAAGTCGATAATTCGGTGAGCGCTTTCATGCTCAATTTGGGTGAAGCCGTGGCCATTGTGATCGCGGTGCTGCTCGTGTTCATGGGGGTGCGGTCCGGGATATTGATGGGCAGCGTGTTGCTGCTCACCATCCTTGGCACGTTCATCATCATGAAAGTTATGGCCATCGATCTGCAGCGAATTTCGCTCGGGGCGCTAATTATTGCTCTAGGGATGCTGGTGGATAACGCCATCGTGGTTACCGAAGGCATTCTGGTGGGCATGAAACGCGGGTTGTCCAAGCTGGAGGCGTCGAAAGAAATTGTTCGGCAAACCGTTTGGCCGCTGCTGGGTGCCACTGTCATCGCTATTATGGCGTTTGCTCCGATCGGTTTATCGGAGGATGCCACTGGCGAATACAGTAATACCTTGTTCTGGGTATTGCTGATTTCTTTGATGCTCAGCTGGGTGACGGCTATTACGCTGGTGCCGTTTTTTGCCGACCTGTTTTTCAATGAGAAAGACGTGGGAGGTAAAAATGGCGAAAGTGAGGATCCCTACTCTGGCAAAGTGTTTGTCATTTATCGGCGCTTGCTGGATCGGGCGATCCACCACCGGGTGATCACCTTGAGCTTTATGAGCGTGCTGTTGGTGGTGGCCGTTGTCGGTTTTGGTTTCGTGAAGCAAGCGTTCTTCCCGCCCTCCAATACTCCCATGTTTCTAGTGGACTACTGGCTACCCCAAGGGAGCGATATCCGTGCTACCCAAGAGGCGGCTGCGCGGTTAGAGCATGATTTGCTGGAGATGGATAGTGTGGAGCAGGTGACCACGACTATCGGTCAGGGGGCACAGCGTTTCATGCTGCCCTATATGCCTGAAAAAAGTTACTCCAGCTATGCGCAGTTGATCGTGCAGGTGTCCGACCGGGAGCAGATCGATCCGACCCTAGCGGCGACCCGTGAGCTGATTCGCGACCGACACCTGCAAGCGTTCGCTAAAGTGAAACGCCTGATGATCGGCCCCAGCCCGGCGGCCTCTATTGAAGCCCGCTTCAGTGGCCCGGACCCAAAAGAGCTGCGGGCGTTGGGCGTGAAAGCCCAAGCGATTATGCAAGCTGATAGTGGGCTGGAAAGCATCCGCCACGACTGGCGTCAGCAGGAAAAAGTGATTCGCCCCCAGTTCCAGGAAGCTCAGGCCCGCCGTGCTGGGATTACCCGCGAGGACTTGGATAATACCCTGGCACTGAACTTTAGCGGTCGCAATGTGGGCCTGTACCGTGATGGCAGCAAGTTGTTGCCGATTGTGGCGCGGCCGCCAGACGATGAGCGCCTGAGTGCGGATAACCTTAACGATGTACAGGTTTGGTCGCCGGCCTATTCGACCTATATTCCCATCAGTCAGGTGGTCTCGGATTTCAAGACCGAATGGGAAAATGCGTTGATCATGCGTCGTGATCGCAAACGAACGCTTACCGTGCAGGCCGAGCCGGATGTGCTTGGCGAGGAGACCGCGGATCAGGTGCTGCGGCGGATTCGCCCGGCCATCGAAGCACTGGAGCTGCCGCCGGGTTACTCCCTCCAGTGGGGTGGGGAATACGAAGCCGCTAAGGATGCTCAGGCTGCGGTATTCGGCAGTCTGCCCATGGGCTATTTGTTCATGTTCATCATTACCATCATGTTGTTCGACGCAGTGCGCTCGCCATTGGTGATCTGGGCCACGGTGCCGTTGGCCATTATCGGTGTGACCTTTGGCCTGCTGGTGCTCAATTCACCGTTTGGCTTTATGGCGCTGTTGGGCTTTCTGAGCTTGTCTGGGATGTTGGTGAAGAACGGTATTGTGCTGGTGGAACAAATCAAGCTGGACCGCGAGAGGCTGGCGCCGTTCGATGCAGTGGTGTCGGCATCCATTTCGCGGGTGCGACCGGTGTGTATGGCGGCGATTACCACCATCCTTGGCATGGTGCCGCTGCTGTTCGACGCGTTCTTCGAGTCGATGGCGGTGGTGATCATGTTTGGCTTGGGCTTCGCTACCGTGCTGACATTGATCGTGGTTCCGGTGCTCTATACGCTCGTCTATGGCATCAAGCCTGGTGAAGACCAGCATGTCTAAATAAGCGCGATACGCCTCACGCCCATGCCTCTTCGCGGCGTGGCGCATGGGGCGTGATGCGGGTTGCATCTATGTAGGTGCCAGCCTCGCTCCTCTCTGCCACAATGTGCCCGCCTGAGATGATTATCATCCTGAATTGATGACCCCAAGGAGTGCCGATGTTGCTGGCCATTGCCGCCGTGATTGGCGGGCTGATACTGCTGGTATGGAGTGCGGACAAATTTGTCGAAGGGGCGGCGGGTACGGCGGTTCATGCCGGTATGCCGCCTCTGTTAATCGGTATGCTGATTGTGGGCTTTGGTACGTCTGCCCCGGAGATGGTGGTGTCGGCGCTGGCGGCGCTGGAAGGCAACCCGTCTCTGGCGTTAGGTAATGCCTACGGGTCGAATATTTCTAACATCGCCCTCATTCTAGGGGTAGTGGCGGTAATGAGCCCGATTCTGGTGAATTCCGCTATTCTCAAGAAAGAGCTACCGATTCTCACACTGATTACCCTACTGTCGGGCTATCAGCTCATCGATGGACACATTTCTCGCCTAGACGCCTGGGTGCTGATTGGGGTGTTGGCGGTACTGATGGGCTGGTCTATTTATGCGGCGATGACGGGCAAAGCCGATGTGCTCGCCGGAGAAGTGGAGACGGATCTGGCAGAGCACCCGCTGCCGTTGAAGAAAGCGTTGCTATGGTTGGTGGTGGGGTTGATTCTGCTGGTGGTCAGCTCTCGGGCGCTGGTGTGGGGCGCAGTCTTGATTGCCCAGTCCTTGGGCGTCAGCGATTTGATCATTGGCCTTACTATCGTTGCTCTTGGCACCTCTTTGCCGGAACTGGCTTCCAGCATTGCGGCGGTGCGCAAGGGCGAACACGATATAGCCTTTGGTAACGTGCTAGGCTCGAATTTGTTCAATACGTTGGCGGTGGTCGGTATCGCCGGCGCCATCAAACCCATGACTGTGGATGCAGGCGTTTTGCAGCGCGACTGGTCTCTAATGATGGGGCTGACGCTGATGCTGTTCGTCATGGGTTTCGGCCTGTGGGGCCGTAAGGGCCAAATAACCCGAGCTAACGGCGTTGGTTTGCTGGTGGTTTATGTGGCATACATGGGTTATCTGGGGTCTACCATGCTGGGGGGCGGTTAACCTCGCTTGGGCTCGGACGGACGGCTTCGGTTTTATCCGAATGACGAGAGATAAGGAGGCGGCAGGGTATGCGGGACTCGGGAATATTGGAAAAACTGGAACAGCGTGCTTTTCTGTTTTCCCTAGTGGCGGTGAGCGCCGTGTTTGCCTTGCTGATTCAGCCTTTCTTTGCGCCTATCTTTTGGGCCTGCGCAATTAGTGTGATTTTCTATCCTTTGCATAAACGCTTGCTGGCTCGCTGGCCGACACGACGTAATTTGGTGGCGCTGTTTACCCTGATGCTGTGTGTAGTGCTGGTGGTGATTCCTGTGCTGGCGGTGGCGACCTCATTCGTCACCGAAGGGGTCGGGTTGTTTCAGAAGGTGCAAAGCGGTGAGATTGATCTGGCCAGCTATGTGGACAAGGTCAAACACGCTTTTCCGGGAGTGCAATCTCTGGCAGAGCGTTTTGATGTGGACCTTGAAAAAATCAAAGAACAGGCGGTCAAGGCGTTTACCGGCGCCGGTCAGTTCCTCGCTAAACGGGCATTGGCGGTAGGGCAGAATACCTTTCAATTCTTCCTCAACTTGGGCTTGATGCTCTATCTGGCGTTTTTCCTGATCCGCGATGGTGACTCCATGGTGGCTATGCTGATTAGGGCTCTGCCTCTAGGCGATGAGCGTGAAGAGTTACTGTTTGCTAAGTTTGCGGAAGTGACCCGTGCCACCATTAAGGGAAACCTGCTGGTGGCGATTACGCAGGGTGCTTTGGGCGGGCTGATTTTTTGGTGGCTGGGCATTCCTGGCGCTTTACTGTGGGGGGTAGTGATGGCGGTACTGTCACTCATTCCTGCGGTGGGTGCAGGGCTGATCTGGTTCCCGGTGGCGTTGTATCTGTATGCCGTGGGCGACATGAAGGAGGCCACCGTCCTGATTTTGTTCGGGGTGTTTGTGATCGGCCTGGTGGACAATATTCTGCGCCCGATTCTGGTGGGCCGTGATACCAAGTTGCCGGACTATGTGGTGCTATTTTCCACCCTGGGTGGTTTGGCCATGTTTGGTATCACTGGGTTTGCCGTTGGTCCTCTGCTAGCGGCTCTTTTTGTCGCGTTTTGGGGTATCTTTATCCGTGAATTTAACGAGGAGGATGTGCCTGGGTTGCCGGTCCAAAGCGCGCAGGCTGAATCCTCCTCCGGGAGTGAACAGCGATGATTTTTCTGCGATTGGTGATGGCGGCGTCCGTTGTCGGTTTGTCTGCATTCGGTTGTGATGAAGACGATGATCTATTCTCCGACAGTACTCGGCTGTACTTCCATAATCAGCTTACCCAGGTAGGTGGCGGCAGCGAAGACGATATTACCGTGGATTTGTTCGTGGATGACCAGAATTCGGCACTGGAAAGTGACGTGGACTACACCACGCGGGGCAACGTGAGTGTCAATAGCCTGGATCTGGATGATGACAGCCAGTCGGTGGCCTTCGATGTTCGTGGTAGCAGTTCAGGCAGCTCGCTGGTCAGCGGCCCGATCAATCGCACTCTCATTGCCGGCAATCGTTACACCGTGGTGCTGATGGGGGATACCACCTTAGATAATCGCCAGCTGAAAACCTTCAGTCATCAGAAAATGGATGTAGCCAGCGGGCAGATTCGAGTTCGCTTTATCAATACTCTGTCGCGCTTATCCGGAGATGAGTTGAGCGTTACCTCAAGCAGTGGCATTCCCGGCGGCCAACCGCTTGTGAGTGGATTGGAATATGCCGATGGCAGCAGCTATGTATCACTCAGTGCTGGCAGTAACCTGACCGTTACTATCAACAATGAAACTCAGGGCGTAATGATTGATGAGGTGAGTTGTAGTGTCAGCAGCGGTCGCAGCTACGACGCAATCATTGCTTATACGGAATTTGATAGCGACGACGACCAGATCTCCTTGTACTGCCAACCGTTCACAAACTAAACGTCAGCTAGCTAGCTCCAGGGCTCCCTAGAAAAACCCCTGAAAGGCCAACCAATACCAAAAAGTAGGGCATCGGTGTGATTACGATGCCCTTTTGCGTTTTATTCATGCCATGAACCAAACAGTCAGGCACTTCCTTTTCCATTGACGCCATCCCAAACTGGCCTACGGCAACGCCCTTTGCTACTGCGCCACCATTGGACAGCTAATGACGCTTTCAGGCGATGTCGGCACGGTTAGTTAGTGGCCGGTTTTCGCGAACAATGGGAAATAAGCGGTGATTTGCTCAGGCTTTTGGCATACTCGCGCCTCCATTGAATCAGCGGAGTCTCTTGTATGTTCAAGGTCAACGAATACTTCGATGCCAAGGTGGCATCCATTGCGTTTCAAACCGAAACCAAGCCAGCCACTATCGGTGTTATGGCGCCGGGTGATTATGAATTCGGCACCAGTGAACACGAGACCATGACCGTAACCAGCGGTGCCCTAACGGTTAAGTTGCCGGGCAGTGCCGATTGGCAAACCTTTGTTGCCGGGGAAACCTTTGAGATTGAGGCTGACCAGAAATTCCAGGTGAAAGTGGCTATTGATACGGCCTATCTTTGTCTCTACGGCGAATAATTCGCTAGGCTAGTAGCAGAAGCGCGTCTGCCAAAACAGGCGCAACATCAGAGGGATGCCTGATGTCATTATTTTTAGCCAGGGATGGCGCCACTCTGTGCCAGCGTTTGCTGGGTCGAGGTTAACCGCTGCTGATGCGGCGTGATCTGGCAGGCCGTTGAGCCCGTTACCTGATCAGTCTTTCAGGCTGGCTTCCCTTCGTGTTTCCTTTCCTGCGTTGTTCCCAATTTGTGGTGCCGCTGCTGAGCAGCCATTAGCGTTCACTTGCGTCTTGAGCGATCTTCAGCGGCAGGATTGCCGTACGGTTTTGCTCCAATAGTGGAATGCTATTTCGGCGCGTTTCTTTTTCTCGTTACCATAGTTACTCCTGCTGGAATAGATGCGGAGATATTGGGTGGTTTCTATTCATACCTCAGCCCCTGCGTTGTCTCTTCGCGCGGGGAGCGCTGCCATTGCGCATTTGCGCGAACATGGACTGCGGGCCGCCGATGTGGATATCGTTCCCGGCGCTGCCGGCGGGCCAAAAGCGTTAGGCATCAACGGCCTAGACCAAGCGGTGTTCGGGGATTTTTTGCCCACCGCGCCGCGCCCGCGGACCTTGATTGGCGCGTCTATCGGCAGCTGGCGGTTTGCGGCCATTACCATGGGCGATGCCCGCGAAGGCCTGGCCCGTTTGGCTGCGCTCTATACTCAGCAGCGTTTTCCTAAAGGCATCACCGCCAAAGAGATAAGCCTGCGCTGCGCGCAGATGTTGTCGGAACTGCTGCAGGATCGGGATCAGCGGATTCTGCATAATCCGGATTACCGGCTGGTGATTGTGATGACCCGCAGCCGTGGGTTGATGGCCCGTCAGGGGGGGCTAGGGTTGGGGCTAGGGCTGGCAGGCTTGATTGGCACCAATTTGTTTAGCCGCCGAGCTATCGGCTGGTTTATGGAGCGTGCGCTGGTTTATCCGCAAGGGGATGCTTTGCCGTTGGGGGAGCTCAATGATTTCACCACCCACCATGTGAATCTGCGGGCGGATAATGTGCGGGCGGCATTGTTGGCCAGTGCCGCGATTCCCATGGTGCTGGACGGCGTCACCGGCTTGCCCGGTGCTCCAGATGGCGTGTATCGCGATGGCGGCCTGGTCGATTATCACCTAGACCTGCCTTATCAGAGCGAAGGTATTGTGTTGTTCCCGCATTTCACTGATCGGGTAATCCCCGGTTGGTTTGATAAACCGTTGCGGTGGCGCAACGGCGACCCGCAACGCTTGCGCAACCTGTTGCTAGTCACCCCGTCCCGCGACTATTTGGCACGCCTGCCCCACGGCAAGCTTCCCGATCGTACGGATTTCAAACAGTATCGTGGTAATGACGCTGGTCGCGAGGCTTATTGGCGCAAGGCGGTGGCTGAAAGTCAGCATCTTGGCGATGAGTTTCTGGAGTTGGTTGAAACCGGCAAACTAGTTGATCGTTTGCACCCTCTGTAAGCGCAGCCACTGGGCAGGGTGGCGTTTGACGGACAGTTCCTCGTAGCCGTGTTAGGCTCGCTCTCCTGATTCAGCTAGAGGGACCATGATGACATCTACTTCACCATCCTCATCGAACTCCAGCAGCTGGGCACTGACTCGCGCACTTGTCCATCGGTATCAGTGGTTCCACGTTATTTTAGGTTTGATTGGTAATGGCACCTTTGTCGTTGGCAGTGTGTTTTTTCTTTGGGAAAGCTGGCAGCAGGCTGGCACTTGGCTGTTTATTATCGGCTCGGTGGGCATGTTGATTGGCAGTATCGGCAGCGCCATCGTGACCTACGAACGCAGTAAGGGTCGCCATCCCGGCGAGGTAGATAATCGGCAGGACGTTACGTGAACGGCACCCCACAAACCGATACGGCATCCTTGCCCACTCTGACCCTGGTTCGCCAGTTATGGCAGCAGACTTGGCCTATGGCCATGGGCGTCATGTCCCTATTGGGCTTTTATCTGGTCGACAGTATCTTTGTGGCCAGGCTGGGTACGGAGCCACTGGCCGCCCAGTCGTTTACTTTCCCGCTGGCGTTTCTGGTTATCGGCGTTCAGGTGGGCATCGGCATTGCTATTGCCGCGTTGATTTCTCGGGCTATTGGCGCTGGCCAGCAAGAACAAGCCAATCGGTTGGGTGCGTTGGTGTTGGTCGGTGGCGGTCTACTGCAAGGTATGTTGGTGCTGGTGTTATGGCTCATCCAAGAGCCGGCGTTTAGGTTGCTCGGGGCTAGCGACGAGATTCGCTCCATGATTCGCCCCTTCTGGGCTTTGCAGGTGCCGGCCATGTGGGTAGGCGGGGTCGTGTATTTTGGCTACAGCCTGTTCCGTGCCCACGGCAATACCCGTTTTCCAGGCATGATGATGGTAGCGACCAGTTTGCTGAATCTGTTATTGGATCCGATTCTTATTTTTGGCATTGGCGATTGGCAGGGCTTGGGTTTGCCCGGTGCGGCATTAGCGACGCTGTTGGCGTTTTCCATCGGTGGCGTCATTGTGGCGTATGCCTTGCGGGGCAAAGGTTGGGTGCAACGCCATGGCATGGTGGCGCAGGTGCGCGTGTCTGCTTGGCCGTTTGCACAGATTGCCGGTCCGGCCATGGTTAGCCAGCTAATGCCGCCGCTGGCCGCCATGGTGGCTACGGCCTTGGTGGCCCGTTCCGGCGATCAGGCGGTAGCGGCTTGGGGCATGGCCAGTCGGTTGGAAGGCTTCTCCATTGTTTGGGTGCTGGGGATGACCATGGCGCTACCGCCCTGGCTGGGGCGCTGTTATGGCAGCAACGACTGGGCCACGGTGCGGCGGTTGATGCAGGTGGCCGCCGGCATGGTGATTGTCTGGCAGGTGGTGCTGGGGTTGGTGATGGCGTTGTTTGCCGCGCCGTTGGCCAGCGTACTGGTGGATACGCCGGCGGTGCAGGCTTATCTAACCGTACTGATTCGCTGGATTCCGCCTAGCTATGGTTTCCTTGGCGTATGCATGCTGGTGGTATCGGCCAGCAATGCGCTGGGCTGGCCCATGCGTGCCATGGTGATTTCCTTCCTGCGTTTGTTCCTGTGCTATTTGCCCTTGTTATGGTTGGGTTTGGAGTTTGGTGGTTTCGGTGGCTTTGCTCTAGGGGCCGCATTGGGCAATGTGCTGGCCGGAATCATGGCGTGGGGTTTCTATCAACAAGCGTTGAGGGAAGATCACTTGAGCGTTCAAGCACGATCAAACTGAACACGGATTGCCTATCTTGCTCTCGCCTTACATCCGTGAAGATATTGAAAAGTCTGGCACCGCTTTTCTGTTGTTGCTGTGCGACAAATACGCGGGTATGCACAGCTTTTGCAGCAGCCTAGTCGTTAACGCCGAGGAGATAGATCCAGGGCGTCGTCGCGGTGGTCATCCATATTTCGATGATAACTGTCGGTGTGCGAGGTGCAGAACTCTTGTGGGGCGGGTACGTTAGTATCCGCAAGGCGCTACTTACGTCGATTGGTAAGTTGAACGATAGCGCCTTCCTGGACGTTGCTTAACCGTAATGTAGGAGCAACCCTCGGAGCTGATGGTTTATGTAATCTGTGCTTTCAGCGCTTCGATTTCGTGGGCATCGCCATTGCGAGCAACAAAGGCCGTCCAGTTATCTGTTCCCTGGCTTTGAATGGCTTTAGCAACTCGGGGTAACTGATCCTCGGGCAAATGCCCAAACAGCCCCAGCAGGCTGCTGTCGTGAGCTTGGCGTAGTGCTTGGTTCAGGGCCTGGGGTTGACGCTCGGTGAGCACCTCTAGCGCTGGCGTTAGGTGGGCGTGGTCCAGTAGCGAGAACAAAGGAAGTAGCTCGTCCCAGCTATTTTCTTCGGCCACGGTGGTGATAAGGCTTTCTATAATAGTGTCTTCACGTAACTTGGGCACGTTGACCACAGTTTGTTGATGCGCATTATCCATGGCGTTAACAGCCTGTAATAGATTGGTCCACAGGCGTTGCTCACTGGCCACATCGATAATATGGCTGAGTACGGTTTCGCCTTGCTCGGCCACCAAGTTCCCCATTTGGCCGCGAAGCTGAGTATTCAAATGGCCGTTAAGTGACAGCACAGCGGGCCATAATTCATGATCGGTGGCCGCTTTCAATGTAGCGCGTTGCTGGGTTTCACTGAGTAAACCGAGCAAAGTATTGAGCGTGCTCTTATCTTCTAGATACAGCGAAATTTTCACCATGGCTTCGCCATCCTCTACCGAAGCGGTAACCGCTTTCAATGCAGAGGGTTGAATCACGTTTACAAAGCGGGCAAGGGTGATGTGTTCATTCATGGCCAGTAATGATTTGGCCACAGTGGCAACAATTTTGTCGGGCATGGCGGCCAGCAGAGCGCGAGAATATGTCGGCTCAAGGTGGATGCATAGCTTGGCGAGAAAGTCGTTGGGTAGTTTGTCCGCTAGTTTGATAGCGCGGTCGGCGGGTAGCTCGGATGCAATGCCCGCCGCCAATACCGAGCCGAGCACGGTGGTGGCCAACTTGGCGCTGGCGCCGGTGGGTACCAGTTTGCTGATGCCTGCCAACCGTTGATAGCTATCCTGATGTTGCTGATAAAAAAAGCTGGAAATACGGGTGCGGAATGCGGCCAGGGACGTTAGGTCCTGACCCTCTAGAAACGCCATGTCTGTTTCATCGGTTTCCAGTAATCGGCTCAGTTTGAGTAGCTCTGCTTGGGTTTCAATATGCATGCTTATACTCCAGCTTTAACCGAACAACATTTTTTTGACTGGCCGACGAAAAGGCCCCGGTACGACATTCAAAGCATTATTCATGGCTCTTTCTACGCGAGCGTCTTTGCTTGCCAAGGCGGCAAGCACCGCATCAGCTAACGTGTTGGCTTGATCTGCGGGCAGGGATTCAATAAAGGCTAGCGCATCGGCGGGCAACCCTTTTTGCTTTAAGGTACTAATGGAGTCAGACATGGTTCCTCCTTCAATTCAGGCGTTACTATGCCAGCAAAGAATAAGGATGACTGTTGCCGAAAAGCCGCTTTCGACTGGCGCTTGAGAAAATGTTGGGGGAGAGCATTTTATCTGTTGCAACCTATTGCACACAGTGGAGCCGACCATTGTCTGTGCAAGCTTGCTGCTAAGGTGTTTCTGAAAAAAAATTTGCGGTTTTTTTGGCAGAGCGAGCGTTTTGCTCTTTAGGGTGCAGAGCCGGAGCCTTCACAACGGAAATGGCATGAAGGCTCCGCAAAAGAATTATTGAATGTTACTGCCGACCTCGACGATTTTCAGGGTATTGGTGCCACCGTGGGCGTCGGCATAATTGCCCTTGGTGATCAGTATCCGGTCGCCAGTCTGCACTACGCCCATGTCTTCTAACATGCTCACCGCTTTGCGGTTGACGGTGTCGCTAGCCAGTGCGTGACTGTCGAAGGGCATGGCATATACACCACGTAAAATGGCGACTCGGCGCTGGCTGGAGGGGTAGGGGGTGAATGCATAGATGGGCATGCCAGAGCGTAATCGAGACATTAGCCGCGGGGTGTTACCAGTTTCCGTCATGGCAATAATGGCGGCCACGTTGCTGAGTCGGTTGGCTGCCTGCATGGCGGCCATGGCGATCACTTCGTCAATGTTGTCGGCGTTGTCGTTGATCGGCCGATCAGCCCTGCGTTCCTGCCAGGTACGCTCGGCGCCAAGGATGATCCGGTCCATGGCCTGTACGGTTTCTTTGGGAAAGTCGCCGACCGCGGTTTCCGCTGACAGCATGACGGCGTCGGTGCCGTCGAGTACCGCGTTGGCTACGTCTGAGACCTCTGCCCGGGTGGGTTGTGGGCTGTGGATCATGGATTCCATCATCTGGGTGGCAGTAATCACGAAGCGATTTAACGCTCGTGCCCGGCGGATGATGTGCTTCTGCACGCCGACAAGTTCCGCATCACCAATTTCCACGGCCAAATCGCCACGCGCCACCATCACTCCGTCGGAGGCATTGATAATGGCATCCAAGGTGTCGTCGTCTGCCACGGCTTCGGCGCGTTCGATTTTGGCAATGATGTCACCTTTGCCGCCGGCTTCCTGATAACGGCGGCGTGCTTCGTTTACATCCTCCGCGTCGCGGGGAAAGGAGAGCGCGAGAAAATCCACCTCCATGTCGGCGGCGGTGATGATATCCGCCAGGTCTTTCTCGGTAAGGGCGCGGGCACTGAGGCCGCCACCTTTGCGGTTTACGCCTTTATGATCCGAGAGTTCACCGCCCACGCGCACCGTGCATTCCACCCGGGTGCGGTTGATGGTGTTTACTTCGAGTTCTAGCAGGCCGTCATTGAGCAGCAGGATATCGCCGGGTTCACAGTCGCTGGGTAGTGGTGGGTAACTGACGCCGACCTGCTCGGTATCGCCTGCGTCATCTGACAGAGCAGTATCAAGCGTAAAGGGTTGGCCGGCGGTGAGCATGATGGGGCCGTCGCGAAAGCAGCCAATGCGGATCTTAGGCCCTTGCAGGTCGGCCAGTATCGCTACGTGTTCGCCGCGTTGCTCGGCGCAATGGCGAATCTGTTCGGCGGTATCGCGATGGGTGTCTGCGGTGCCGTGGGAAAAGTTCAGCCGAAACACATTAACGCCCGCCCCAATCAGCGTATCGAGCATGGAGAGGGGGGCAGAGGCGGGGCCAACGGTGGCAACAATTTTGGTGCGGCGCAGCGGGTGCTGAGAGGTGCGAGGAGGCATGCGTATCTTTCCGGCAATCATTTCGAATTAGCATACCACGCAGAAGCGAACGAACGATGACAGTCTGCAGGCTTCTTTGTGGTGTCAGCATGATTTCTCAAAAGGGTCTCGCAGGCCGGTGCTGCTCCGCAGTTTTTGCAGCGAATGGTATGACGATGGGAGAAAAGAAAGCCCCGTTCAGCCGAACGGGGAAAGGGGATGCCGGTGGCGATGTAAGGGGCTTTACCCGTGATGTCTAATGAAGCATGGCGAAGGCACAGGCCTGCGCCTGGCTGAGACGAAGAAAATCGCCCATGCCCATTGTTATCACTTCGGTGTGTGTGCCTGCATTGAAGGCCAACCAGTCTTCGCTGAGCAAGGTGTTGTCCACATACACCTTCATGCCGTACAGATTGCCGAAAGGCGGCTCGCCGCCAGGTTCGCAAAGTGGGAAACGGCCCTTGAAATGGTCTTCGTTGGCTAGCTTAACGTGATTGGCGTTGAGGGCCTGGCGCAGTTTGTTAGGGTCCAGATAGTGATTGGCGGGGAGTACGGCCATAACCAGTTCGCCATCTGCTTCAACAATCACCGGTTTGGCCATATTTCGGCTGGGTATATGAGCGGATTGCGCTACTTCAGAGGCGGTAACGGCGGGCGCGTGGTTGTAGCAGTGGTAGCTGACCTTGTTGTTGTCGAGAAAATCTGCCAGAGCGCGGGCGGGCATGATAAACCTCCTCCCGGAACAGGATGGCCGGGCTCGGGGAGCGGGGGCTAACAAACAGCTGGTGGCTGAAGCGAGAACACGCTCCGTGACGGTATGTTTAGTTAAGAGTAAAACGCGGCGCGCAGGAGGGGAAATGCGAATATGGGCTAATGTTTATAGCGAAGGAGTCTAGCTACAAGCGACAAAAAGAGATGAGGAAAGCCGGGAGGACGGTTTCTGGGGTTTCTTATCAAATTTTCACGTTTAAATGTTCAGCTGCATTGCACGGGCAGGGCGGTTATCGGATGGTGCCACCCCGGCCCGTGTTGTAGCGTGAAGCTTAACGGTGCCTTTTCACATCCCCAGATTGTCGAGAATACGAAGGTTGGGGCCGGCTTGGTTCATGGTGTAGAAGTGCAAGCCCGGTGCGCCCATGGCCAGCAGTCGCTCGCATAAACGGGTAACCACTTCTTCACCGAATGCTTTCACTGCGGCGTCATCATCCTTGATGTCGTTAAGCTTGCTTTGCAGCCAGCGTGGCACATCGGCGCCACAGGTATTGGAAAAGCGTAACAGGTTGGCCACGTTGAGAATGGGCATGATGCCGGGGTAGACAGGAGCGTCACAGTCAATCTTTTGTAACGCATCCATATAATAGCCGTAGGCATCTGCATTGTAGAAATACTGGGTTAGGCCGCTGTTGGCGCCGGCATCTACTTTGCGTTTGAAGTGCGCAATATCATCTTCGAAGCTGCGCGCTTGCGGGTGCATTTCCGGGTAGGCTGCCACTTCCAGGGTGAAGTGATCGCCGGTTTCCTGGCGGATCAATTGCACCAGTTCGTCGGCGTATTTAATCTCGCTCTGGGCGTAACCCATGCCGGAAGGTAAGTCGCCACGCAGGGCAACGATGCGTTGCACGCCGGCTTCTTTGTAGCCGTTGACCAGCTCCAAGATTTCTTCGCGGCTCTGACCGATGCAGCTCAGATGCGGTGCGGTGTCGCCGTGTTGCTCGCGCAACTTATTGACGGTGTCGCGGGTATTGTCACGGGTGGAGCCACCAGCACCAAAGGTGCAGGAAAAAAACGCGGGGTTCTTGACCAGCAGTTTTTGCTGCGTCGCCAGTAGCTTTTCTTTCCCCTGGTCGGTTTTTGGCGGAAAGAATTCAAAACTGATTCGTTTCATTGGGAACTCGCTTCATGCTGCACACCTCACGCCCCACGCGTGTTGCATGATGCGTGGGGCGTACCAGTGTTTAGTACTTATAATGTTCGGGCTTGTAGGGGCCGTTCACGTCTACGCCGATGTAGTCGGCTTGCTCTTTGCTGAGCTTGGTGATCACACCACCAAAGCCTTCCACCATGTAGCGGGCCACTTCTTCATCCAGCTTTTTGGGCAGCACTTCTACCTTGAGCATTTTTTCTTTCACGGCATCAGAGTGGTTGGCGTAGCCCTGGTCGAACAGATACATCTGCGCCAGTACCTGGTTGGCGAAGGAGCCATCCATGATGCGGCTGGGGTGCCCGGTGGCGTTGCCCAGGTTGACCAGGCGGCCTTCGGAAAGCAGCAGCAGGAAATCGCCTTCAGCTTTATTGCGCCATACTTTGTGGACTTGGGGTTTTACTTCTTCCCATTCCCAGGTTTCGCGCATGAAGGCGGTATCCACTTCGTTGTCGAAGTGACCGATGTTACAGACCACGGCGCCTTTCTTGATCGCCTTGAGCATGTTGGCGTCGCACACATTGAAATTGCCGGTGGTGGTAACCAGCAGATCCGTGTTGCCTAGCAGATCGGTGTTAATGGAGGCTTCGCTGCCATCGTTAATGCCACCTTTGTATTGGCTGACCACTTCAAAGCCGTCCATGCAGGCCTGCATAGCGCAGATTGGATCGGCTTCGGTGACTTTCACAATCATGCCTTCCTGACGCAGGGACTGGGCGGAGCCCTTGCCCACGTCACCGTAACCGATAACCAGGGCTTTCTTGCCAGACAACAGGTGGTCGGTACCGCGCTTGATGGCATCGTTCAGGGAATGACGGCAACCATATTTGTTGTCGTTTTTGCTCTTGGTGACAGAATCATTCACGTTCACTGCGGGCACTTTCAATGTGCCTTTGTTCAGCATCTCGTAGAGACGGTGTACACCGGTGGTGGTTTCTTCGGTAATGCCGTGAATGTTGTCGAGCATGGCCGGGTAGGTTTCGTGGATGTAGCCGGTCAGGTCGCCGCCATCATCGAGAATCATGTTAGCTTCCCACAGTTCACCGTTGCCGTCGCGACAGGTCTGCTCGATGCACCACATGTACTCTTCTTCGGTTTCGCCTTTCCAGGCAAACACGGGAATACCGGCAGCAGCGATAGCGGCAGCGGCGTGGTCCTGGGTGGAGAAGATATTACAGCTGGACCAGCGTACTTCTGCGCCCAGGGCAATCAGGGTTTCGATCAGTACGGCGGTCTGAATGGTCATGTGAATGCAGCCAATAATTTTGGCGCCTTTCAGCGGCTGCTCGGCACGGTATTTTTCACGAATAGCGATGAGTGCCGGCATTTCGGTTTCGGCAATATGGATTTCTGAGCGGCCATAATTCGCTAGGGAAATATCCGCGACTTTATAATCAGTAAAGGTGCCTACTTTCGCGTTCATTCTGTTTCTCCGCTTGCACGTAACATGCTAAACGCATTACGTGGTGCTAGTCGGCTCGCTGTGTGGCGAGCCCCAAGGTGTTAGGTATGCCTGCCTGCGGTGTTTGTGTGCAGGTAAGCGTTTAAAGTGCTGCTTTAAGCGCTTCGGTTTTGTCGGTTTTTTCCCAACTGAAGCCTTCGCGGCCGAAGTGGCCGTAGCTGGCAGTGGGGCGATAGATCGGCTTGCGTAGGTCGAGCATTTCAATAATGCCGCGTGGGCGCAGATCAAAGTGTTCGCGTACCAGGTCGACGATGGCGCTATCGCTAATTTTGCCGGTGCCAAAGGTATTTACCGAGATAGACGTGGGCTCGGCCACACCAATGGCATAGCTCACCTGAATCTCGCACTTGCTGGCCAAGCCCGCGGCGACAATGTTCTTGGCCACGTAACGTCCGGCATAAGCAGCGGAACGATCCACCTTGGACGGGTCCTTGCCAGAGAAGGCGCCGCCGCCGTGGCGGGCCATGCCGCCGTAGGTGTCGACGATGATCTTGCGGCCGGTGAGGCCGCAGTCGCCCATGGGGCCGCCGATCACGAAAATCCCGGTGGGGTTCACGTGGTACAGGGTGTCCTTGTGCAGCCACTCTTCGGGCAGCACCGGCTTGATGATTTCTTCCATCACCGCTTCACGCAGATCCGCGAGCTTGATGTCCGGGGAGTGCTGGGTGGAGAGTACTACCGCATCCACAGCTACCGGCTTGCCGTTGTCATAACGCAAGGTCACCTGGCTTTTCGCATCTGGGCGTAACCAAGGCAGGGTGCCGTTCTTGCGCAGCTTGGCTTGGCGCTCTACCAAGCGGTGGGAGTAGTACACCGGGGCGGGCATCAGGGTGTCGGTTTCGTCGGTGGCGAAGCCAAACATCAGGCCTTGGTCGCCGGCACCCATTTCTTTCTCTTCCGCTTCGTCTACACCGATAGCAATGTCGGCGGACTGTTTGCCAATGCCGTTGAGCACGGCACAGCTGGCGCCATCGAAGCCTTTTTCTGAGCTGTCGTAACCGATATCCAGAATCACTTGGCGAACGATGTCTTCCAATTCCACATAGGTATTGGTGCGCACTTCACCGGCAACCACGGCCATGCCGGTTTTTACCATTGTTTCTACCGCCACGCGGGCGTGGGGGTCATCTTTGATGATGGCATCCAGAATGGCATCCGAAATCTGGTCAGCCATTTTATCCGGATGGCCTTCGGATACGGACTCGGAGGTAAAGATGGAATATTCACTCATTACTGGAGTGCTCCCGTGATTCATTGATCGTTGCGTTGCCTTCAATAGGCGCGAAAAACATGAGTTGAAAGTGTAAAACTCAACTCTTCCTGAAGGTGCGTACCTGCACCTGAAAACCATTGCGCAGGGCCAGAAACTGGCTTTCCTGCAACTCAAGACCGGCGCGGCCGGCCCAATCCACTAGATCGGCTTCATCAAAGCCGAGCCAAAAATCACCGCAAGCCTCGTGGGCCCAGTGCTGATCATGCCGACACAGGTCGGTGATCAGCAGAGTGCCGCCGGCCTGCAATTGTGCCGCGGCGGCGCGGATCGCGCTGGCCGGGGCGGGCAGATGGTGCAGCACCATGTTTAGTACCACCGCGTTTGCCGCAGGTAAGGTTGCCGCGCTGGCAGGCCATTCGCCGCAGATCAGTTGCACATTGTTCAGTGCTGCCGCCTGCAGTTGCTGGCGGGCTCGGGCCAGCATGGCTTCGGCGTTGTCCAGCCCGGTTACCGTATCAAATCGTTGTGACAACTCCTGCAGAAAGCGCCCGTCTCCAGGGCCGATCTCCAGAGCCGAGCCGCCTTGGGGGCACGCACGCACCAATAGTTCCAAGGCTTGTTCGGCGTATTGCGAGTAGTCGGCAATCAGCTCCTGCTTATCGTCCCCGGCTTCCCCGTGGCGGGCAAAAAAAGCCCGGCTCTGTTCCGCTCGTTGGCTTTGCACCTGTTCCAGTCGCCCAGCCACTTGGAAATCCAGTGCTCCATTGTCCAGCTCTTCAAGCAGGGCGCCGTGAAGAGCGCCTTCCGTATTATCTGGCTGAGGCAGGCGACGACGGTAAAAAATGGAATTGCCTTCGCGGCGTTTTTCCACCAGCCCGCCGTTGGTGAGCACCTTTAGATGGTGGCTCATACCGGACTGCTTCATGGCCATGATCTCGCAGAGCTCCAGCACGCCGAAGCTGTTCTGTCCCAATACTTGCAGCACCTGCAGGCGCAGCGGGTCACCAGCGGCCTTGAGAAAGGCTGCCAGGCGGTCGGTAACATCCGGTGGAGAGGGGGCCAGTGCAGTCATGGTGGCGCAGTTTAGCGCAACTGAAAACTAAATCAAAATAAATTGATATAGGTCTATCTGTCGGCTTAACCCGTTGCGTGCAACAGGCCCATACGCGGTATGCAGAAACTAGGCAGCGGCGAGCTCTGGGGCGTGCGGCTTGTAGGCGTTATCGGCTTGAGGGACAATAGCGCCCCTTTTCAGCCACCAGCCAGTTTGGAGCCCTGCATGTCCAGTGCACCCGCCCGCCGTGAACTCGCCAACGCTATCCGTGCCCTGAGCATGGATGCGGTACAGAAAGCCAACTCCGGGCACCCCGGTGCGCCCATGGGCATGGCGGATATCGCCGAAGTTTTGTGGCGCGATTTCATGCGACACAACCCGGCGGACCCAACCTGGGCCGACCGCGACCGCTTTGTGCTCTCCAATGGCCATGGCTCCATGCTGCTTTACAGCCTGCTGCATTTGACCGGTTACGGTGTCAGCCTGGATGACATCAAAAACTTTCGCCAGTTGGGTAGCCCCACTGCCGGACACCCAGAATATGGTGACGCTCCGGGCATCGAAACCACTACTGGCCCGCTGGGGCAGGGGATTGCCAATGCGGTAGGCATGGCGCTGGCTGAGAAGATGCTAGCGGGGCAGTTTAATCGTGATGGGCACACCATTGTTGATCACAACACCTATTGCTTCCTGGGTGATGGCTGCATGATGGAAGGGATCTCCCACGAAGTGGCCTCCCTGGCAGGCACCTTGGGCTTGGGTAAACTGGTGGCTTTCTACGACGACAATGGCATTTCTATTGACGGTGAAGTGGAAGGCTGGTTCACCGACGATACCGTAGAGCGTTTCCGCGCCTACGGTTGGCAGGTGATTCCTAATGTCGACGGCCACAACGCGGAAGAAATAATGGTGGCGGTGGAAAATGCCCGCGCCAACACCTCCCAGCCTACGCTGATCTGCTGCAAAACCATTATCGGTTTCGGTAGCCCGAATAAGCAGGGCAAGGAAGATTCCCATGGTGCCGCCCTGGGCGAAGACGAAATCACTCTGACCCGTAAAGCGCTGGGCTGGGAGTACGGCCCGTTCGAGATCCCCGCGGACATTAAGAGTGCCTGGGATGCCAAAGAGGCGGGTGCCAAAGCGCAGAGTGAGTGGCAGCAGCGTTTCGATGCTTATCAGGCTGCGTACCCGGAGCTGGCCGCTGAGTTTACGCGCCGCATGGCTAGCGAGCTGCCGGCGGATTTTGCCGAGCAAGCGGATGCCTATATCCGTGAGTGTCAGGAAAAAGGCGAAAAGGTGGCGACCCGCAAGGCCAGCCAGAATACGTTGGACGCTTTCGGCCCGCTGTTGCCAGAATTGGCTGGCGGCTCTGCCGACCTGGCTGGTTCCAACAACACCATTTGGAAAGGCTGCAAATCGGTTACCGTAGACGATGCCAGCGGCAACTATATTCACTACGGCGTGCGCGAATTTGGTATGACCGCCATCCAGAACGGCCTGTGCCTGCACGGCGGCCTACGCCCCTACGGCGGCACCTTCCTGGTCTTTATGGAGTACGCCCGCAACGCGGTGCGCATGGCGGCGATCATGCACCAGCCGAACATTTTGGTTTATACCCACGATTCCATTGGCCTGGGCGAAGATGGCCCAACTCACCAGCCCATTGAGCAATTGGCCAACTTGCGCCTGACCCCGAACATGCGCACCTGGCGTCCTTGTGACACGGTGGAGTCGGCGGTGTCCTGGAAGCAGGCTGTATTGCGTCAGGATGGTCCGTCTGCGCTGATTTTCTCTCGTCAGGGGCTGCCCTGCATGGAGCGTGGCAGCGAACAGCTGGCTGAGATCGAAAAGGGTGGCTACACCTTGCTGCAAACGGGTGAAGGCACTCCGGACGCGATCATCATTGCCACCGGTTCTGAAGTGGAGCTGGCGGTGATTGCGGCTAGAGCGCTCACTGGTAAGAATATTCGCGTGGTGTCCATGCCCTGTGTGGAAGAATTTCTGGCCCAGGACAAGGCGTACCAGGACAGCGTGTTGCCAGGCGACGTGCGCGCCCGGGTCGCGGTAGAAGCCGCCATTGCCGATTACTGGTTCCGTTTTGTGGGCCTGGACGGCAAGGTGATTGGCATGAACAGCTTTGGCGCTTCCGCTCCGGCGGGGGATTTGTTCAAGCACTTCAATATCACCGCTGAAGCCGTACAGGAAGCAGTAGAGTCGTTGTTGTAATGAAACGCCGGACGCCTGGTGCTGGGCACGTGACGCTGTTGCGGAGCGCTGTCTAATGCGCATCGCCATTAATGGTTATGGCCGTATTGGGCGTTCTTTTGTCCGTGCTATGGCCGAGCGCGAAGGCGCAGGCTGGCAGGCGCCGTTTACGTTGGTGGCGATCAACGACAAGGGCCGCCCGGAAGATTTGTTGTACCTGACGCGTTACGACACCACCCACGGGCGGCTGGCGGAGCCGGCTGAGTTGATTGATGGGATGCTGCGTATTGGCAAACAGGCGCCCATGTTGCTGGAGCAACCACAGCCAGAGTTGCTGCCTTGGGGTGAGCTCGGGCTGGACTTAGTGCTGGAGTGTTCCGGGCATTTTCGCAGCCATGCGGGCGCGTCTCGTCACCTACAAGCCGGTGCGAAAAAAGTCATTATCGGTGCGGTGCCGTTTGATCAAGCGGATCAAATCGTGGTGTACGGCGTCAATCATGAGGACGTTCGTGACGACAGCCAGGTGCTGTCGGCGGCGTCTTGTACTACGCACTGCATTGCTCCGCTGCTGCAGCGGCTAGACCAGCAGTATGGTGTTCAGCAGGTATTGATGAAAGAAATCCATGCTTACACCTCGGATCAGACCTTGCTGGATCACGTCCATCGGGACCCGCGCCGGGGGCGGGCCGGGGCACAGAACATCGTGCCCACCACCAGCAGCTCCATTGGTGCGGTACAACAAGTATTGCCGGCGCTGGCTGGGCGCATCAATGGTGACTCCATTCGGGTGCCAACCCTAAATGTGGCTATGGTGGAGCTGACTTTGCGGTTGGAACAGACACCGGATGAAGACAGTCTTAATCAGTGGCTACACCAACAGGCAACAGTGTCGGCGGGCCTGATTGGCTACAATGACGCGCCGCTGGTCAGCGCGGATTTTAATCACCGTACAGAGTCCGCGATCGTTGATGTGACTCAGACCCGAGTGCAGGGCGATATGGTGCAAGTAGTGGCTTGGTACGACAACGAATGGGGTTATGCCAACCGATTGTTGGACTGGGTGAATGAATTAGCTTTGAACAAGGCTGGACGCTCTAAGCTGGGCGCCTGACGTGTTGCTTAAACGTTTGGCGTCAGCATGGCGTCTGGCAGAATTTAATGAGGTAGGAACGAAATGAACTTCAAACGCATGACCGACCTGGATCTGGCAGGCAAACGCGTTCTGATCCGTGAAGACCTGAACGTGCCGGTGAAGGATGGCAAGGTCACCAGTGATGCGCGCATCCGTGCCTCATTGCCGACCATTGAACATGCGCTCAAGGCCGGCGCCAAGGTGATGCTGATGTCTCATCTGGGGCGTCCAACCGAAGGTGAGTATGCGGAGGAATTTTCTCTGCAGCCGGTGGCCGATCATTTGGGAGGTCTGCTGGGCCGTGATGTACCGCTAGTGAAAGATTGGCTGGGCGGCGTCGAGGTGGCGGACGGTCAGGTGGTGTTGTGTGAGAACGTTCGCTTCAATCAAGGTGAAAAGAAAGACGACGAAGCACTGTCACAAAAAATGGCGGCACTGTGTGATATCTATGTAATGGATGCCTTTGGTACGGCACACCGTGCGCAGGCATCCACCCATGGGGTGGGCAAATTTGCGCCTGTGGCATGTGCCGGCCCGCTGCTGGCCAATGAGCTGGATGCCTTAGGTAAGGCGCTGGATGCACCCGCCAAACCCTTGGTGGCCATTGTGGGTGGCTCCAAGGTGTCCACCAAGCTGGAAGTGCTGGAATCGTTGTCGGATAAAGTGGATCAGTTGGTGGTTGGTGGCGGTATCGCCAACACCTTCCTGGCCGCTGCCGGGCACCCGGTGGGTAAGTCTTTGTATGAAAAGGACCTGATTCCTGCCGCACAGAAAATTGCCGAGAAGGTACACATCCCGATTCCGGTGGATGTGGTTACTGCCAAGGCCTTTTCTGAATCCGCCGAGGCGGCGACCAAAAAAGTGGAAGACGTGGCCGACGACGACATGATTTTGGATGTGGGCCCGCAAACAGCTCACATCGTGGCGGCACTAATGAAAGAAGCCAAAACCATTATTTGGAATGGTCCGGTGGGTGTTTTTGAATTTGATCAGTTTGGTGAAGGCACTCGTGAAATGGCCCTGGCCATCGCCGATTCTGATGCTTTCTCCATTGCTGGCGGTGGCGACACCCTGGCGGCGGTGGATAAATACGGCATTACCGATAAGGTTAGCTACATCTCTACCGGTGGTGGTGCCTTCCTGGAGTTTGTGGAAGGTAAGGTGCTGCCGGCAGTGGCTATGCTTGAGGCACGGGCGAAGGATTGATAAAACGCCGAATGCTCGACGCCGAAGGCCTGACGACAACTCGTACGTTAGGCGTTTGGTTTTTGACATCGGGTTGTAATGGACGAAGCATAGGCGGTGCGCGCGCATCGCAAACGGATAATGAAGGGGAAATACCATGGCACTAGTAAGCATGCGACAGCTGCTGGACCACGCTGCCGAGTTCGGCTACGGCGTACCGGCTTATAACGTGAACAATGTGGAACAAATGCGCGCCATTATGGAAGCCGCGGACAAAACCAACTCCCCGGTGATCGTGCAGGCGTCTGCTGGAGCCCGCAAATATGCAGGTGCGCCTTTCTTGCGTCATCTGATTCTGGCGGCCACCGAAGAGTTTCCACATATTCCTGTCGTTATGCATCAGGACCATGGCACCAGCCCGTCTGTTTGCCAGCGCTCTATTCAGCTGGGCTTCTCCTCGGTGATGATGGATGGGTCCTTGGGTGAAGATGGCAAAACCCCCACCGATTACGAGTACAACGTGGAGGTAACTCGCCGCACTGTGGACATGGCGCATGCTTGTGGTGTGTCTGTTGAGGGTGAGCTGGGTTGTCTGGGTTCTTTGGAAACCGGTGAAGCCGGTGAAGAAGACGGTATTGGTGCGGCCGGCAAGCTAACCCACGAGCAGATGCTGACCGACCCTGAAGAAGCGGCTGACTTTGTGCAGAAAACCAAAGTGGATGCCCTGGCGATTGCTATCGGTACCAGCCACGGGGCCTATAAATTCACTCGCCCACCCACCGGGGATATTCTGGCCATCGAGCAGATTAAAGCGATCCATAAACGCATTCCGGATACCCACTTGGTGATGCACGGCTCTTCTTCCGTGCCGCAGGACTGGTTGGCGATCATTAATGAATTTGGTGGTGAAATTCCGGAAACCTACGGTGTGCCGGTGGAAGAAATTCAGGAAGGCATCAAGCACGGTGTGCGTAAGGTCAACATCGATACCGACTTGCGGTTGGCGTCCACCGGGGCAATCCGTCGCTTCCTGGCCCAGAACCCAGCCGAGTTTGATCCACGTAAATACCTGAAAGAATCCATCACTGCCATGCGAGATATCTGTATGGCCCGTTATGAAGCTTTTGGTACGGCGGGTTATGCGGACAAGATCAAACCGATCAGCTTAGAAAAGATGTTCCAGCGTTATGAATCCGGTGATTTGGATCCACGGGTTAAATAAACGTCGCCGAACGCTTTCGGTTATAGGCCGCACGCGGATCGACAAAAAAACCGCGCCCAACCGGGCGCGGTTTTTTTGTGTATCGCTACATTAGCGAGTGGCCTTGATTTTCTCGCCGTCCTTACCGCTCAACACCAGTATGCCATCGGCATTGATGCGGGCCTGAGAGATATCGCCAAGCGTATTGAGAAATTTCTGTTCCAGTTCCATCAGCGGTTTGGGGCAAGCCATCATAGTGACGCCGCCAGTAGTAATGGTGAAGAGGCCCTCATTCTGCACATAGGTGGCCATGTAGTTGTTACAGCCGGCGTTGCCTGCTACTTGTCCAGGTTGAGGGAAGTTCAGGGAGAGAGTGGCGTCAGTGATGTTTTCACCGTTGAGAGAAATTACTGACCAGGCTTCACCCCGCAACTGGCTTTCCTCGACCATGGTATGGACTCCGCTGCTCGGCTGTCCTGTGCACGCGGCCAGTAACAGGGCGCTGCTGCTCAAGAGCAGCGGAAGGCGAAATCGACTCATGGGGATTCCTTGATGCGTTGTTGGGTTAAGTCATTAGTCTGCGGCGGCTGGCATATGGTTCCCTGCGGTGGCCGAGCTTATTGATATGGCGCAAGGTGGAACCAGTCAACGGGTGACAAGCGTTGACTGGTTGCCCGTGAGGAGGACAATGCACTCAGGCCATTTCCGCTCTTAACAGACTAAGATGATCGACCATGCTCAATACCTTTCTGCAGTTTTACGTTGATCACCAGTGGCTAGCGTTACCGCTGGCGATGTTGTCGGCGGTGGGGGTAGGGATCCTTTGGATGGGCTGGCTCACCCTGATGCTGACCGCTTTTGGTCAGCGGCTGTGGTTATGGGGTTTTGCCATTCTTTTGCTGCCAGTGCCGGCCTCCCAATGTTTCGCACTGCGCCACCCAGCGATGAACCCCTGGGCAAACCGCTTAGTAATGTGGGGGTTGTTGATATCGCTGCCCATGCTGGTGTTGACCGGCTGGTGGGCCTGGGTGGCACTGACGCAGCCCTCACCGGTTCCGTAATCATGTCGCGTTGTCGTGTAGCCAGTGCGTGGGTTTGTCTGGTTTGGCATAGCTGAGCCGCCCCATGGATTGGCTGCGGTGGTAGCTATCGAGCCCGGATAAAGCCACCGTGCCTGCCCGTTCAATATTTACAAAGCCATCGTTCTCTACGGCATTGTCTGGAAGTAAAATATGCTCAATGGCGCCGATCACCAAAACGGTATCGTTAACGGCTAACGTTTGAGTTTCGATCACCACCATTCCCAATTTAATCCGCGCCTCTTCCACGAAGGGTGCCTGGAAAGCGGGTAGGTAAGATGGCGTCAACCCGGTGGCAGTAAATTCGGAAATCTCACGGGGGTAGCGAGCAGAGGTCTGATGTGCCGCCTTTAGGATATCCTCATGCACTTGGTTCAGAGTATAAACTCCAGTCGCCGCTAGGTACTCGAGACTGTGTCTATCAACTGAATGAGGACGCATGATCATCCCCATCAGGGCAGGGTCGGCACCGAGGTGGAAACAAGAGCCGACCATGGCCAGGTTTTCCTCTCCACCGTCTGAGCAGGTGCCGACAAGATTGGCGCTTTTGAAGCCGGATAAGCTGTTAACAAGGTTGATTCGTTGACCGCGCGGTAGATCGTTGAGTGTATCTGCGGTTAGATGCATGGTGTGATTCCTCCTAGGCCCGTATTATCAGTGCCTGCCGTGAGCAAACCGTGGAGGCCCGTTACCGGTTATGGCTAATCCTTTCGATCGCGATCAGATTATTCAGCAATGGCAGCCCCTTAATTGGGAAGCCTTTGATCCTCTGAGTGAATCCAGCCAGCGTTATGTGGCGTACTACGGCCTTAATTTTGCCGAACAGCTGCCGGATCTGGAACACGGCTTCGGTTATTTCGAGGCGGCAGGGTACATGCTTTCTGTGCATGGTTGGCGGCCACGAGGGGCACAACCTCCCAAGGGCACGGTGTTGATTTGTCATGGATACTTCGACCATGTGGGGTTATATCGGCATGTGATTGGCCATGTGCTGGAGCTGGGTTACGCCGTGCTGGCCTATGACTTGCCTGGCCATGGTTTGAGTACAGGACCGCAGGCCGTGATTGCGGATTTTCGAACTTACCGTGATGTGCTTGAGCAGTGCTTGTCGTTGGCGGCGAACCACTTTCCCAAACCTTGGCATGTAATAGCTCAGAGTACTGGTGGCGCTATCGTGATGGATTATTTGCTGAGCCGAGGAGAGGGCGATGATAATCCTTTCGAGCAGGTTATCTTACTGGCGCCTTTGGTGCGCCCCTTTAAATGGGAGACCGCTCGCTGGCTGCATACGCTGATCAGCCCATTTACGAAAACATTGAAACGGGTTTTCACTATTAATTCCAATGATCCTGATTTCCTCGATTTCCTGGAAAATAAAGACCCACTTCAGGCGCGCAGAATTTCAGCTATTTGGGTGAGTGCTTTAAAGAAGTGGTTGCCGGGTTTTGAAAAAGCATCACGGATAAAGGTATCGCCGGTGGTGATTCAAGGCGATTTAGATGAAACCGTGGACTGGCAATATAACCTTAAGGTGATTAGAGCGAAATTTGAAGATCCGGATATTCGGGTTTTGTCGGGAGCTCGGCATCAGCTTGCCAATGAGAATGAGACGTTCAGACGTAAAATATTTGCCATTATTGACGAGTACCTCGGTTAATAGTAATTTTTTACGCTTTGTTACTTGAGCTCGTAGCGGCTTTGTAAGAATGTGGTTCCACGGTTCCCGACTAGGGGGTTTTTAGTTTTTACAAGGAGTCTATGATGAACAGTAAATGGATGCTGGCCGCTGCGTCAGGTGCGGTTTTGTTGAGTCAAGCTGCGGTCGCAGACCTGAATGCCGGTGTTAATGCTGCTGTGAATGCTCAGGCAGACGCCAGTGCTGCTGAACAAGCTGTTCGTGATCAGCGTGATGCGGCCAAGGCAGACGCCAAGCAGATGGGCAAAGATGCAGGGGCGCAGCGTGATAAAGTGGAAGGCGATATCAAAGCTCGGCATGAAGACATGAAAGAAGACGCCAAGGCTAAGCGTGATGGCATGAAGAGTGACGCAAAAGCCATGGGCGATGATGCCCGTGCTAAGCACGAAGCTAACATGAAAAAAATGGAAGAAAATCGTGATGCTGCGCGCCAGCGTCAGGAAGATGCGCTGAATAACGCTCAGGGCGCAGGTGCCAATGCTAACGTCGAGATGAAAGCCGACGCGGCAGGTGTCAATGCTGAAGCGAAAGTCGATGCAAAAGTAGACGCTGAAAAAGAAGAAAAAGCGTGGTTTAATTTCTGGGATTAATATTTACAGCGCCAGACAAAAAAAGCCGCTATTTGCGGCTTTTTTTTAGTCTCGCGCACTGAGTGTGCGGGGGCTGGCAGGAACGGAGTAGCGTTCTCTCGTCATTCCGCGCGCCCCTCGTTTAGTGCCGCAATGGCGCCTTCGGGCAGCGATATCAACTTCTCTCAGTGATGATGCGATTCCTCAGGCACAATAGAGGTTTTTAGCCAAATTTTCGATGGATCTGTTATCGCTTCAGTATTGGTTTACGGCACCACTTTTTTCGCCGACCAGAACAATATCTGCAGGGCGTTTGGCAAATAGCCCATTGGTGACAACGCCGACAATATTATTGAGCGTGGTTTCTAGTTCAATGGGATTGCTGATGTCCAAATTATGTACATCTAGGATGATGTTGCCGTTATCGGTCAAAAAACCTTCCCGATATTGCGGCTGCCCGCCTAGTGCGACTAGTTTACGTGCCACGTAAGAGCGCGCCATGGGGATGACTTCTATAGGAAGAGGAAAGGCACCTAGACGGTTTACCTGTTTGGAACCATCAACGATGCAGATGAACTCTTTGGCCATGGCCGCGACAATTTTTTCGCGGGTAAGCGCGCCGCCCCCGCCCTTGATCATTTCCCGGTGCTGGTTCACCTCATCGGCGCCGTCGACGTAAACCGATAGGCTGCCCACATCATTCAGTGAGAATACTTCGATGCCGTGTTGCTTGAGCCGCTCGGCGGTGGCCTCCGAGCTGGCGACGGCACCCTTGATTCGGTCTTTCAGGGTAGCTAGTGCGTCGATAAAAAAGTTGGCGGTGGAGCCGGTGCCCACGCCGATGATGTCCCCTTCTGGGACGAAACGCAGCGCGGCTTCTGCTACCTGCTTTTTCAGCACATCCTGATTCATGTGGGTATCCTGTCGTCTTGTCGGTATGTGTGGCCGGTGAAGTGTGCGCCAATTATAGGTCAGCCGTGGCTGTGGCTCGACCCTAGCCTATCGCATTTGTGTCGGTCAGACCCTAGACTATTCCTTTCCCCCCAACAGAATGAGCCCGGACCCCCATGCTGGACAAATACGTTAAACGGATACTGCAATCCCGCGTCTATGACGTGGCGGTGGAAACTCCTATTCATGCAGCGCCGTTAATTTCCAAACGTATTGGCAACCGGGTGCTTCTCAAGCGTGAAGACCTGCAGCCGGTGTTCTCTTTCAAACTGCGCGGAGCCTACAACAAGCTGTGTCAGTTGAATCAAGAGCAGCTGGCCCGTGGGGTAATCTGTGCCTCAGCGGGTAACCATGCGCAGGGATTGGCCTTGGCCGCTTCGTCTATGGGTGTGAAGGCGGCGATTGTGATGCCGCGCACCACGCCGGATATCAAGGTGAGCTCCGTGCGGCGTCATGGCGGTAAGGTTGTGTTGCATGGTGACAGCTTTGATGAGGCCCTGGCTCACGCATTGAAACTTCAGGAGCGAGATAACCTGACCTTTGTCCACCCCTACGATGATCCGGATGTGATTGCCGGACAGGGCACTGTGGGCATGGAAATTCTGCGTCAGCAAAGCCGTGATCTGGATGCTATTTTCATCCCAGTGGGTGGCGGTGGTTTAGCGGCCGGTGTGGCCGCCTATGTGAAATATGTGCGCCCGGAGGTGAAAGTGATCGCCGTGGAGCCGGAAGATGCAGCTTGCCTGAAAGCGGCCTTGGAGAAAAAGCGCCGGGTCACGCTGTCGGAAGTGGGGTTGTTTGCCGATGGTGTTGCGGTGAAGCAGATCGGCAAAGAAACCTACAAGGTACTGCGCGATCATGTGGATGAGGTGATCACTGCCACCACCGATGAAATTTGTGCTGCGATTAAGGATTCCTTCGAAGATACCCGCGCCATCTGTGAGCCGGCGGGGGCATTGGCGTTGGCGGGTCTAAAGAACTGGGTGGCCAAGCATAATGTACGAGATCAGACCCTGGTCGCTATTCAGAGTGGCGCCAATGTGAACTTTGATCGTCTGCGCCATGTGTCTGAGCGGGCTGAGCTGGGTGAGCAACGCGAAGCCATTTTGGCGGTCACGATTCCTGAGTCTCCGGGTGCGTTTCGGGCGTTTTGCCAGGCCCTGGGTCGGCGCGGCATCACCGAATTCAATTACCGTTACAGTGATGATCGCGACGCAAATATCTTTGTGGGTATCCAGCTGCGCCCTGATGGTGAAGCCTTGCAGGCGTTAATGAACGAGCTGCAGGAACGCGGTTATCCAGTGGTGGATATGAGCGGCAACGAGATGGCCAAGCTACATATTCGTCATCTTGTGGGGGGGCACACTTCCCGGCAGGACCTTCAGGAGCGCTTATTTCGAGTGGAATTTCCAGAGCGCCCCGGTGCGCTGATGAAGTTTCTCCAGTCTTTGGGTGAGAAATGGAATATCAGCCTGTTCCACTATCGTAATCACGGAGCAGCTTACGGTCGCGTATTGGTGGGCTTCCAGGTAGAGGAAGGCAGGCAGTCTAAGCTGCTAGCCGACCTTAAGAAGGTGCCTTACCCTATGGTGGAGGAAAGTGAAAATCCCGCCTACCGATTATTTTTGAACTAAACGTTTTTTAGTTGGTCGATTATTCGGCGTAGCCGATTTTACTTCTGTTTAGTTTGCAATCGGCCCTGCTCTCTCTAACGTGCTGATTTTACAATCATCTCTGCTGAGAGAGAGCGGAATTTGAGGTAGGAAGTGATCTTTCTAGATAGAGGGTTACTGTGTTTTTCTGTTAAGAAGTGTCAGCAATCACCGCTAACTGCTTGACTTTACATTTGCTAACGATCAAATTTTGATCCAGTTGGCATTCAGTGCTGTTGGATCAGACTAAAGTGTTACCTTTGTTAAAGCCTTTTGATTATTTTTTTCATATTGCTGTACCGTTTGGGGAATAACACAATGAAGAAAAAGCCGGACGCCTTAGTGCTACTGGCCGTGGTTTTTGGGTTGGGAGTGCTTGTTAGCAGCCTGACCCATGGCGGGAATGAACCGGATTACCGACGTTACGCTGACAGTGCAGGTATTACCGTCACTCAGACGGCGCAGTAACAATACAATCTACTGGCTGGTCCCACGGGGCCACTGGTAGTTCGCCCTGCTCCATTTTCTGAAAATCATACCCTGCAGCTATTAGCCGTGGCCTGCGGGGGTATCTTGTCAGTTGCTCCAAGGTACGATCATAGTAGCCGCCCCCCATTCCCAGCCGGTATCCCGCCTCATCAAACGCCACTGCCGGCAAGATAATGACATCAAGCGCCCATAAGGCTCGGCCGCGATAACGCACGGCCGGCTCCTGTATGCCATAGGCGTTGGGGCGCATGGGGTGGTGGTGGTGCCAGAGCCGAAACTGCAGATAACCAAGCCGTAGCGGGTCCACAAAGGGCAAGTAGGTGGTTGCCTGTTGGAAGCGGGGATGGTGCAGTGCGGGTTGCAGGTCCAGTTCGCCATCGTTGGGCAGGTAGATGGCCACGTGGCGGGCCGGGCGATGCTGAATGGCTCGGGCCAGTGCTGGGCCGAAACGGATACTGGCTCGGCGGCGCTGGCCTTTGCTAAGGGTGCGGCGGCGCTGCCGGAGCTGGCGGCGCAATTGCCGTCGCAGGGCTGCAGTCATAAGAAGGCATGAGTAATTATAAGGGTGCTTCCCGGTCTGCCGCTGTGGGTTTGACCCTTGAACCGAAGGTTCAAGGTGGAGGCAGCAGCATTGCCCTCAGGCTTTCCGCTCAATAGGCGGACATGCACATGGGCAAGGCAATATATGCCCCCGGGTAGTACATTATCGGCTCAGGGACCTGACCCTCTGGCGCACAGGCCAGGAAGCACTTGGGGGTATTATAACAGTGCGGTGGGGGCGGGGTCAGTCTTGACAGAGAAGAGAGTTGCGAGTTGAAACGCGAAAGGTGATTCGTATGGCGACGAGAAGTGGCGCGTTTCAACGTTGAACTTTTAACCCGCCGCTCAGAGCCTGCGGCGGGCGTCTTCGAAGGCTTGAATTTCTTCTTCCAGCCGGCCGAGCAGGGCTTGAACCCGGGCTTCGCCTTCGGAATCTTGGGAGACGCTCTGGCGAGCACGGAGTAATTCGTGGCTCATGTTCAGGGCGGTCATGATGGCGATGCGTTCCAGGCCGATCACGTTGGCATCGCGCACTTTGCGCATCTGATCGTCCAGGTGGCGAGCGGCCGCCAGCAGGTTGTCCTGTTCCCCGGCGGGGCAGGCGACGCGATACTCCTTGTCCAGTAGATGAATTACTAGGGAGTTTTCGTTAGACATTCCGGATTACACCGCATTGGCTGTGGGTCAGGCAGGAGGCCATGCTCAGGACTCCTGCTCGAGAGATTTCAAACGCGAAATGATGGCCTCGACTTTATTGCGGGCGGCATCATTCTTTTTCAGTAACTGGGCCCGTTCTTCAACCAGTTTTCCCTCGCGATCTTGCAGGGCCTGGTTCTCCTGACGCAGCTTTGCGCTAATGCGTAGCAGGTCATCAACTCGGGCTTCCAGTTGCCTTAGCTGTTGTTCCATCGTCATGGCAAAATGGTCGCTGTTCGCCTAAGGTAGCACCCCTGCACCTTACCGGTATTGTCCGGCAATGATGCCCCAACCCGGATTGCAGGCTTTTTGTACTATAGGTGTGGGGTCTGAAAGGGTCAATGAAATTCAAGTATGGTAGCCACTTAGGCTACACTTCTCCGGTAATCTCCAACTCTGCTTCCGGGGCCGCTGTGCCACCGAAGAGCGGCTGCTGAAAACGGAAAGACGCATGTCCAACGATATTGATTTTGAGGTTCTCGTCCAAGGGCTGGCTGCGGCCGGTGTGAAACATTCTCCCAGTGAGCTGCAGGGCGTAATCGCGGGTCTGCTAGCGACTGGGCACGGTAGCCATAATGAAGAGTTGCTCGGTGTGCTGGCTGCCCATGTGGATATGCCCGAGGGTTTTGGCGCCGAAATGAACGGCGCTTTGTTGGCGGTGCGAGACCAGTTGCATGCAGGCTATCAGGGTACCGGCCTGGAGCTGACGCTCCTATTGCCGGCGGATGAAGATGACTTGGGCTTGCGAGTGGCTGCGCTTGCCCAGTGGAGCGAGGGGTTTTTAGTGGGTTTTGGCACCGGTTCAGCCAATACCCACGACAAGGACCTGCTGCCGGGCGTTCAGGAAGCGCTATCGGATCTGGCCGCCATCAGCCAGGTGGCTACGCCGGATGATAACGGCGACGCGGAAGAAGATATGTATGAGCAGGTGGCCGAACACTGCCGAATGTCGGCCCTGATGATTTACACTGAATTGGTCATGCGCCATCAGAGCAAGCCGGACTCCGCGCCAGCGGACAAGGCACCGCCAACCCGTCACTAAAGAAATATAGGGTGCAGCATGCCTGACGCTACACGTGAAAATCGATAAGCGACTCGTGCCCGCTAAGGAGTAGTTTTGAGTATCAGCCGTGAGGAATTCGCCAGTCGTCGTCAGGAATTGATGTCGATCATGGGGCCTAACAGCATCGCCATTCTGCCCGCCGCCCCGGAACGCACCCGCAACCGGGATGTGGAGTATCCCTACCGGCAGGACAGTGATTTCTGGTACCTCACCGGCTTTGCGGAACCCGAGGCGGTGATGGTGTTGCTGCCGGGGCGCGAGCACGGTGAGTATGTGCTGTTCTGTCGCGATCGCGACCGCACCATGGAAATTTGGAACGGTTACCGTGCCGGGCCGGAAGGGGCGGTGTCTGAATACGATGCGGACGATGCGTTTCCGATCAGCGATATTGATGAAATTCTGCCGGGCCTGATCGAAGGCAGCGAGCGGGTCTATTACGACCTTGGCCACGATAGTGAATTCGACCGCCGCCTGATGGGCTGGGTGAACAGCATCCGCGAGCGGGTGCGTAGCGGGGCGCATCCGCCCGGTGAATTTGTGGCCTTGGCGCATCATCTGCACGACCAGCGACTGTTCAAATCTGCGGCGGAAGGCAAAATCATGCGTAAGGCGGCCAGCATTTCCGCTGGCGCCCATGTGCGGGCCATGCAGGCGGTGAAGCCAGGCATGATGGAATATCAGCTGGAAGCGGAATACATCCACGAGTTCATGCGCCATGGGGCGCGCAGCCCAGCCTACCCGAGTATTGTCGGCGGTGGCCCGAATAGCTGCATTCTTCACTACATTGAAAATACCGGGAAACTGAAGGACGGTGACCTGGTGTTAGTGGATGCGGGTTGCGAGCTGGACTACTACGCCTCGGATATCACCCGGACTTTTCCGGTGAATGGTACATTCAGCAAGCCACAGCAAGCCTTGTATGAGCTGGTGTTAGCCAGTCAGTACGCAGCCATCGAAGCCACACATCCGGACAATCACTGGAACGTGCCCCACGAACAGGTGGTGAACATTCTTACCCAGGGTTTGATGGACCTGGGCCTGCTAAAAGGCGAGTTTAACGAGCTGGTGGAAACTGAAGGTTATCGATCCTTTTTCATGCATCGCACCGGCCATTGGTTGGGGCTTGATGTGCATGATGTCGGTGACTACCGCATTCAGGAGCAATGGCGTCAGCTTGAGCCGGGTATGGTTCTGACTGTGGAGCCGGGGTTGTATGTGGCGCCGGATGATACTTCCGTGGATGAGCAATGGCGTGGTATTGGCATTCGTATTGAAGATGATGTGCTGGTAACTAAAGCCGGGTGCGAAGTCCTTAGCCACGAGGTGCCCAAGGACGTGGCGGATATCGAAAAGATAATGAAAGGCAATTGAACGCTTAACCTTGACGCGTCAAGAGTGCGTTGTGCCGAGCAGGGAAGTAAGTTGTCGCGGGTACGGCTTTGAAGAGCCTGTAGCCCCTGGTTTTTACTTTTCAATGTTGAGCTCGCCCTGCATTTTTGCGCCTCAAACGGTGCCCCTATAGCGACAGCGAAAATGGACGTTGGAATGACGCAGCAACCTCTGGTGATCGTGGGTGGTGGTATGGCCGGTGCTTTGCTGGCGCTATTGTTGCGCCATCATGGGGCGGGCAGAGTGGTGTTAGTCGAAAACCACCCGTTGTCGTTGCCAGAGTCCCCGCCGTTAACGCCTAGTTTTGATGCCCGTAGTACGGCCTTGTCCGCAGGCACTTTGTCGGTGTTGGGTGATCTTGGGCTGGCGGACGCCATTCGCGAGCACGCCGCTGCCATTGATACGGTACATGTGTCACGACAATCCCGGCTTGGCATTACCCGCATATCCGCCCATGAAGAGGGCGTGGATCAGTTGGGCGCAGTAGTCGAAAACCGCTGGCTGGGGTTTGTGCTGCTCGGCGCCTTGTTTGCGGATAAGAGCATTCAAGTGCGGGCACCGGAAACGCTGTCTAGTATTTGTCGTGTTGAAGGTGGCTATCAGGTGAGCCTGGCCGGTGGTGAGGTGCTCGAAACGCCGCTATTGGTCGCAGCCGACGGCGCTCGGTCGAAGACCCGGGAGTGGCTGGGGATCAGCGCGCGGGAGCATGACACCGGGCACGATGCGTTGATTGCCAATGTCTCTTTGGCGGCGGGCCATGAAGGGATCGCTTACGAGCGCTTTTTGAATGATGGCCCCATGGCCTTATTGCCGTTGCCGGATCAGCGTATGGCGTTGGTGTGGACCGGGCCGCGCGAGCAGGTGGACCGTTGGGTGGCGTTGGAGAATAGCGAAGTGCTGGCACAATTGCAGGCCCGTTGCCCGGCAGGCGCGCCACGCCTTTCCAGCATCGGCGAGCGCCAGCGTTATCCGCTGGTACTCACCGAGGCCTGTGCACAGGTGGTGCCTTATGGCGTGGTGGTCGGTAACGCCGCCCATACCTTGCACCCGGTGGCGGGGCAGGGCTTTAACTTGGCGGTGCGGGATTTGTTGGCACTGGCGCAAACCGTGGGCGGCAATTCAGATCCCGGTAGCTTGGTGGCCTTGCAAGCCTACGCGCAAAAACGGGAAAAGGATCAGGCCATGATCAGCCAGGCGTCTCGTTGGGTGCCAGAACTGTTCCGGCTGCAGCACCCGCTTTTTGCACACAGCCGCCAGCTGGGGCTAGTGGCCATGGATATTTTACCCGGGCTGCGCAGCGGTTTTGCGAAACGGGCCATGGGATTGTGAAAGCACTTAAAAACGTGAGGACAAAGCGTGCATCCCAATAGCGTGTCGTCTGCAAGCGAAAAACAACACATCGTCATCGTCGGCGGTGGCATGACTGGCGGGCTGCTGGCGGTGCTGCTGGCGGAGCAGGGGCTTAACGTCACCGTGCTGGACGGTGCGCCTGCTCCGGCCATGCCTGAGGCCGCAGCACAATTACGGGTATCTACGCTTACCGAGGCCAGCCATTGGCTGTTGCGTAATACCGGGGTGTGGGATTGTCTAGATCTGTCTCGGGTGCAGCCTTATCACGCCATGCAAGTGTGGGATCAGGATGGCACCGGTGAAGTGTTATTCCGGGCGGAAGAGGTCGGGGCAAAGAGCCTGGGCTGGTTATTGGAAAACGGGCATATGGCCGCTGCTCTGTATCGTAAAGCCGCAACCTTGCCGACGTTGGATTGGCAATGCGGTGTGCAGGTCGATGCCTTGCGGCGTGATGCCAAGACGGGGCAATGGGCCGTGCGCAGTGGCGATTCGTTCTGGCAGGCTGACTTGCTAGTGGGCGCCGATGGCGCCCGTTCGCAAGTGCGAGAGCAGGCCGGCATCAGCGGTGGGCCCCGCGATAGCGGGCACCATGCACTGGTGGCCACCATCGCCACGCAACGGCCCCATGACGGTTGTGCCAGGCAAGTGTTTATGGAAACCGGGCCGTTGGCGTTGCTGCCGTTATTTACTGGCGAAGGTCAGGATGATCAAAGGCAGTGTTCTATTGTTTGGTCCGGTTGGCCGCAGCGGATTGCGGCACTGCGAGACAAGGACGCAGCGGCGTTTGCGGCGGAATTGCAGGCTGCTGTGGGCGACGCTCTGGGGCCTGTGACCCTGCTTAGCGAACGAGCGGTGTTTCCCATTCAGGAGCGCCACGCTAGCCAGTATATATCTGCAGGGCTGGCGCTAGTGGGAGACGCAGCCCATGTGATCCATCCATTGGCTGGGCAGGGGGTGAACCTGGGATTGTTGGATGCGGCGGTACTGGCGGAAGAGGTGAAAAGGGCCTGTGAACAGGGAGCCGGCTGTGCTGACCCTAGTGCGTTGGCCCGTTATCAGCGCCGCCGTCGCGGAGAAAATTTGCTGATGCAAAATGCCATGCGTGGGTTCCAGTCCCTGTTTGAACAGCGCGCCCTGCCGGTGCGCTGGTTGCGTAACACGGGCATGCGCTGGGTAAATCAGGCGGGCCCAGTGAAAGGATTCTTTGCTCGTCAGGCCATGGGGCGAAGCGCAGACCTTCCTGCTAAAGCGAGACCCCCCGTTTGGGACGCTAGAGCTAATCGACATTAGCTGGCATACTGTCATTAATTAATAATCATTCCTGTTTGAGAATAGTTGGAGCGAATGGATATGCGCGTGTTTGGCATCATAGTTGGCGCCGTGATTATGGCGTCTGGTCTGTGGGGGTGTTCTGAGCCTGCCGCTGATGAAGAGTTAGTGGTTTATACCTCTCGCAATGATCATCTTATTAAACCGGTGTTCGATGCCTACACCGAGGCAACCGGGGTGCGAATCCGTTATATCACCGATAACGCTGCGGCCCTTACCGCCCGCTTACAGGCTGAGGGTGAGCGCTCCCCTGCGGACATGCTGATTACTGTGGATGCGGGTAACCTCTGGAACGCCGCTGAAAAAGGGCTGCTTAGCCCGGTGGAGTCGGAGGTGCTGAGCAACAATGTCCCCGCGGCACTCACTGACCCGAAAAAGCAATGGTATGGCCTCACCGTGCGTGCGCGTACTCTGGTTTACTCACGCGACCGGATACAGCCCAGCGAGTTGTCCACCTATGAAAACCTGGCGGACCCTCAATGGAAGGGGCGCCTGTGTCTGCGCACGTCTAAGAAGGTTTACAACCAGTCATTGGTGGCGACCATGATTGAGCGCCAAGGCAAAGAGAAAACCGAGGAAATTGTACGTGGTTGGGTGGCTAATTTGGCCACGGATGTGTTTTCCAATGACACCGCGTTGATGGAAGCGATCGTTGCAGGGCAATGCGATGTGGGCATTGTTAATACGTACTACTACGGTCGCATGAAGCGGGATAATCCACAGCTACCGTTGGAGCTATTCTGGGCCAATCAAGACACCAGTGGCGTGCATGTGAATATCTCTGGAGCGGGCGTTACTGTGAATGCGCCGCACCCGGAAAAAGCCAAGGACCTGCTGGAGTGGTTGACTCAACCTGCGGCTCAGGAACTGTTGGCCGACCGCAACCTGGAATACCCGGTGAATGCGTCGGTGAAGCCGCCAGAAGAAGTGCGCTCATGGGGTGAGTTCAAGGCCGATGATCTCAACGTCAGTGTCGCCGGTGCCCTACAGGTCGAGGCGGTGAAACTGATGGACCGCGCAGGGTATCGCTAAGCGGTGATGCGGCGCGGCGGGGTTTCGTGCAGTGGGGCCAGCGTGATTGCGCTGGCCCTGTTGGTTGTGGTGCCTATTCTGGTGTTGCTCGCTGCCTGGCGACAACAAGAGTGGGCTACCTGGCAGCACCTGATGGATACGGTGCTGCTACGCCTGATTGGGAATACCTTGTTCCTGATGGTGGGTGTGGCTATTGGCGTTTCGCTGCTGGGCATTACTCTGGCTTGGTGTATGGCGACCTTGGAGTTTCCAGGTCGTCGCTGGCTGCAATGGGCCGTGTTGCTGCCCATGGCCATGCCGGCGTATGTGCTGGCATTCGTGTTGGTGGATCTGCTCGATTACGCCGGGCCGATACAAACCCAGGTGCGCGCCTGGTGGCCGGCCTTTCCCGGGTTCAGTGCCCGCCACCCCCTGTGGGTCGTGGTCACTCTTTCTCTGGTGCTTTACCCCTACGTGTACATGCTGGCGCGGTTGGCTTTTCAGGCTCAGGGGCGTGCTGTGCTGGAACAGGCGCGCATTCTTGGTGATGGCCCGCTACGGGCGTTTTTCAAGGTGGCGCTGCCCATGGCCCGGCCGGGCATTGCTGCAGGGTTGGCGCTGGCCTTGATGGAAACCCTGGCCGATTTCGGCGCGGTGTCGGTGTTTAATTTCGATACCTTTACCACCGCCATCTATAAGAGCTGGTACGGCTTGTTTAATTTGCAGGCGGCGGCGCAGCTGGCCTCCTTGCTACTGCTGTTTGTGCTGGTGTCATTGTGGCTGGAGCGCCGTGGCCGGCGCCGGGCCCGGTTTAGTGAGCTGGGTGGCCGGCAAATAATGCGGGTGCGGCCGCGTTTTGCCTGGGGCATTTCGGTGTTCGCCTTTGCTGTGTTGTTCATGGCATTCCTGCTGCCGGTGAGCCGGCTGTTGTATTGGGTGGTGGGCACCGGTATCGAAGGCTTGGATAGCCGCTTTGTCAGCCTCATCTGGCGTACTTTTTTGCTGGGTGCTATGGCGGCTTCATTGATTTTGGTGTTGGCCGGCTGGCTGGCTTGGGTGAAGCGTCACCAGCCCTCTCGGGTGGTCTCGGGCTCGGTGCAGTTGGCGACGTTGGGCTATGCCTTGCCTGGGTCAGTGCTGGCGGTCGGCATCATGGTCAGCTTCAGTGCCGTGGAGGCTTGGCTGGATCAATGGGGTGTATCGATTCCGCTGGCGGGCGGGCTGGCGGCGTTGGTGCTTGCCTATGTGGTGCGTTTCCTGGCAGTGGCCTTTGGTCCAGTGGAAAATGCCCTGCAACAGGTGCGGCCCAGTTTGGTGGAAGCTGCCCGTACCCTCGGTGCTAGCGCATCAGAGGTGGGTCGCCGGGTCTATCTGCCGATGATGTTGCCGGGGTTGTTTACCGCTTTGCTGCTAGTGGGCATTGATGTGATGAAGGAAATGCCTGCTACCCTTCTATTGCGGCCCTTTGGCTGGGATACCTTAGCGGTGCGCATTTACGAACTGACGGCAGAAGGTGAGTGGCAGCGAGCCGCAGCGCCGTCGTTAACCTTGGTGTTGTTGGGGTTAGTGCCCGTCATTGTGCTGAGTCGGCGCCGTTGAATGTTGCTTCTCCTAGCAGAAGTATTCTCTTCAGGGCGGGGTTATTTGCTCGCTATTTTAAAGAATTTTACGTTTCCTCGCCGTTATTAACGATAAATGACGCTTTCTACCGATGTGGGCAGATGTGCACTTTTGCATAATGTAAGGCATTATCCGTCGCTGTCTCAGCAGCAGGTAACGTGAACGCGCTGAATAGACAGTGTAAGGGCAGCAACAAATGAGGGTTTTCTTTCGAGGAACCTCGCCGCCGTAGACGGTAGCGTACGGGTGTTACCCTAAAATGCAGGAAGGGTGTGCTTTGGAAGGCGAGTTGAGCAAGGACATCATCACCGATGGTATACTGAGCGGCCAGCCCGCGCATCGGCACCCAGTTCCGCGCCAATGAAATTCCTCGTTTAGTGGTGGAGTAACCTATAGCGAATCCCCGTTGGGGACTAATGCCTCGGTGAATGTGAGCGGCCAGCATCAGATTTCTCGAAGCCCGTACCTTCGACATTTACGACACTCCGCCCGCCGTTTACCCGCAGCCCAGCACGCAGGTTGACGCTAGTGGCGAAGTGAATGTGATCAGCGGTTTGATCGCGCTTAAATTTTAAACTTGGGAGAAAAACACAAAAATGATGCGAATAAGCATACTTTTTGCGGCCGCACTGGTGCTGATTGCCTGTGGTGATAGTGGCAGCAAACGGACGGTGGATTACAGTGGCAACACCAGCGGCCAGGTATTCTATAGCTACCCGGCGGATGGCCAGACTCAGGTCTCGGTGCACGCTCCGGTGGTGGTGCAGTTCTCCGAAGCACGGAATATAGCGCCGGCGAATATTACCCTTGCGGGCCCAGACGGTCCTGTCGAGGTGGACGTCACCGAGGCCGATGAGTGGCGCTCAGTGATTGTCACGCCACGCGAGGCGCTGGCGTTCAACAGTGAGTACACCCTGAGCGTGAACGGTGTCAGCCTAACCGGGTTAGAGGATGGCACACTGAGCTTTACTACCGCTTCGGCGCAGGAAGGCCCGCACGTCGAGCAGGTGTTAAGTGATGAACTGGTGATCAGTCGGCGTATGCCGTTTGGGGATGACCAGCCGTTCATGGATTTCTCCACCATCCACCTGCAATTCTCGCAGCCGCTGGATCGCACTACCGTGGATAACACCACAGTAAGCTTGAAAGATGCTCGCGGAAACCGGGTTGCGGCCACCTTGCTGGTAGACGGCACACGGGTAACCCTTGATCCAAAGAATGACCTGACTCCGGGTAGCGAGTACACCCTGCAGCTGGATGGGGCCCTGACCAGTGAAACCGGCGTGGCTTACAGCGGGGAAAATAGCATCACGCTAATCCCGCAAGATTCCGCCCCTCGGGAAACTCTAGTGCTGGAGGTCATGGCTGCAGACCCTACCAAAGAGTGTAACGCGAGTGGCGTTATGCTGTCGCCGCTGAGCGGGGATCCGATCAATTGCGTGCCATTAATCAGTAAATTGTTGGGCGATGACACCTCCGCCAAGCTGTCTGGTGATGTGTTTGCAGAGTTAGGATTTATACCCAATTATCCGGACGCCGCCCCATTGCGAATCCGCAAAGGTTCGGTCCTCAAGGGTGAGTCGCTGGATGTGCTGATCGTCGGCGAGTTGCCCGCGAGTTTCGATTCTGGAGAGGTGACCGTGAGCTTCCTGTCCGATGCCTCTGGGTATCTTTCAGTGGCCCCGTATAGCACGGCTCACGAAGCACCACGACGGGTGCAGTTGACCCTAGACCTTGCGTTCTCTACAGCAGATTCCCGCGCCAACGGCGCCTTCACCCAGACCTTACTGCAGGTCGAGTTGGTGGGTCGCGCTATTGTTGTAGATGGCCGCATGGTCATCGATGCCCTAGGCGTGGTAGAACCAGATGTGCTGGGCTTGGAAACCGCCTTCGGCGTGCTCAGCTTCCATATGGAATCTTACCAGGATCAGGTAAATGCGCCCGAGCCCGAAGTTGATATTACCGGCCCGGGGCTGCAAAGCTGGCAGCCTGGCGACTACGTCGATCGTTTCCGCCCCGGCGACCCGGTGGTGCTGAACTTTGATGAGATTCCAAACCAGGACACCATTATTCCGGGCACCACAGTGAGGCTGACCCAGCAGGGAGCCCAGGTGCCCTTCCAGTGGCGACTTGACGGTGCTTCCCTGGTGCTTACCCCGGATGCCCCGCTGGAATTTGGCGCCGATTACCAAGTGGTATTCACCGATGGCATACAGGACCTGAGTGGCAACCCGGCCAACCCGCGAACCCTCGACTTCACCATGGTCGATGCCACCACTACCAGTGGCGCGCGCACGCCCTATACCACCACAGTGTATCCCGGCTTCCCCTGCGCCATTAACCCAGGTAGCGAAAACTTGGCCAATGGCATTCAGGGTCAGTGTGTCAGTGCTTATCAAGATGATGTCGGTGATCTTTTGCCGGTGCCGCCCTTGCCTGCTAACCGTTCCATTGAGGTGCAGTTCTCGCGCAACATAGACCCCGATAGCATGAAGCTGGGCTCTGCGTGCGGGCAAGGCAGTGTTCGGGTGGAAAAAATAGACACAGCGGGGAACTGCCTGGATGTGGTGCCCGCCCACCTGACCCTAGAAACGCGCAAGCTGACCATTACCCCGCAACAGCCCTGGGAAGACGGCACCCTGTATCGTTATGTGCTGGCGTCCCATGAGCGGGCAGGTTGTGCCGGTGATGTGATTTGTTCGCAAGACAATATGCCCCTGCAAACCGCCCAGCTATTAGGGCCGGATGCGGATGAGGGTGGCCCGAACATGGCTATTGCCTTCACCGGTGCGCCGCCCAGCGACAATGTGCTGCTACCATTGCGTAATCTGCCCAAGTCAGACGTGAATGCCAACTTTGAGCTGGAAGATACTGAACTCAAAGCGACGGAAGAGCCGCCGGGCAGCGGCTTGTACCCATCACCGACCAATGCCGCCAAGCTGGCTGTCACTGATGTTGGCGGGCTGGTTACGGCGGCAAACATCGGCTGCAATATTAACGATACTTGCCCGGCGGATAAGTTTACTTATCTCAATGGCGGGATCATTGCCGATATCGCTGGCTGGGATGAAGCGGAGCAAGCGCTCAAAGTCATCCTCTATCCGCCCGTGTTGATGACAACCAACACCAGTGTTTACGCACAGATCGCCGGTTTGGTCAGCCCTAACGTGCCCACCGAGCCCTTGGTGATGCGTGGCCGTTATGAGGAGGATGAAAGCGGCAATCGGACGCAGCCGTTAATCGGGTGGATTCGCTATGATGAGGAGGAAGATCAGTTAATGTTTGAGCTCACTCTTGATCTGCTGCTGGATGCCCCGGAAATGGAGGCCCCACTAGGGTTGCCCTTTAACCTGCACGGTTATCCTATGGATGATTTGCAATTGTTGGGCCCTGTGGACTTTTTGGCAGATGGCAGATTGGTTATCAGCTTGTTGAGCATGGCGGATCAGAACATTGATGTGCGCATTGGCGGGCCGGTGGCCACCATTGATCTGCAGCTTCCTACTGGAGGAGTGAACCTCACCTTCCAGAGCGGCTCCATTAAGAAACCGCAGTAACCTCACTGTTTCTAACAGTGGCACTCAAGCCGGCCTGCGGGCCGGCTTTTTTGTGCCTGGGGGCCGGGTCGCGTGTTTGAACGCAGTGTTCCCGCATTGGGCAGATTACTGGCTCAGCCTATGCCGTTTGGCCCCGTGTCGATATAATTCTCTACTCACTCGTTCCATGGTGTTTTTTTATGGCTCATCGCACAGCTTTATACGACGCTCATCTCGCCGCCGGTGGCAAGATGGTGGATTTCGGCGGCTGGGATATGCCGATTAACTATGGGTCGCAGATCGAAGAACATCACGCCGTGCGCCAAAATGCCGGTGTGTTCGACGTTTCTCATATGACCGTAGTGGATATCGCCGGCGCCGGCGCCCGTGACTACTTACGCCAGCTGCTGGCAAACGATGTGGACCGCATTGATCCGGGCCGCGCCCTGTATACCGGGATGCTTAACGATAATGGCGGCGTGATCGATGACCTTATCGTCTACAAACGGGACAATGACTACCGTCTGGTGGTAAATTGCGCGACCCGTGAAACCGATCTGGGCTGGATGGAAAAACACGCGGGCGGTTTTGCCGTGGATATCCATGAGCGTCCGGAACTGGCCATGTTGGCGATTCAGGGGCCCAAGGCCCGTGACATTCTCGCTGGCCTTTTGAATGGCAGCCGCGCCGACGCGGTGAAAAGCCTGAAAGTGTTTGCCTTCGCGGAAGACGGTGATTGGATGATTGCCCGCACCGGCTACACCGGTGAAGACGGCGTGGAAATCATGCTGCCTAACGCGGATGCGCTGACCCTGTGGGAGCAACTGCTTGAAGCGGGTGTATCGCCTATTGGCCTGGGGGCACGCGATACGCTGCGCCTGGAAGCGGGCTTGAATCTCTACGGCAACGATATGGATGAGAGCATTACGCCATGGGAAGCCAACATGGGTTGGACCGTAATGCTCAATGACCGCGAGTTCATCGGTCGCCAGCCCCTGCTAAACCAGAAAGAAAATGGCCACAGCGAACAGGTGGGTCTGATTTTGGAAGGCAAGGGTGTATTGCGCGCCCATCAGAAAGTTTTAATGCCGAATGGGGAAGAAGGGGAAATTACCAGCGGTACTTTCTCGCCCACGTTAGGTAAATCCATCGCCCTGGCTCGTTTGCCTGCCGGCGCCACCGGTAAGGTGGATGTGGAAATTCGCAATAAACGGCAGGTGGCTCAGGTGGTTAAGCCGCCGTTCGTGCGTAATGGTAACGCGGTGTACAAGGAACAGTAGCAGCATGCTTTGCGCCGCACGCAACACGCGCGGGGCCTGTTTATTAGGCCGGAAATGCCGATAGCATCTCCGGCAAAACATACATTCTGTAGTCGCCATCGACACGGCTACTGAATACATTTCAGCGTGCATGCGTGAGGCGTGCCGCGAGCAAGCGACTCTTAACAGGAGAAAACAATGAGCGAGATTCCAGCCGAGCTGCGTTATGCCTCCAGCCATGAGTGGGCCAAGGTAGAAGACGGTGTTGCCACGGTGGGCATCAGCGACCACGCCCAAGATGCCATGGGCGATCTGGTCTATGTTGAGCTGCCGGAAGTGGGCCAGGTTGTGGCCGCTGGCGATGAAACCGGGGTAGTGGAATCCGTAAAAGCGGCCTCCGACATCTACAGCCCGGTGTCTGGCGAAATCGTTGAAATCAACGAAGCGCTAGAAGATGAGCCAGAGTTGGTTAATAACGTTCCCTATGAAGGTGGCTGGTTGTTCAAAGTGCAGCTCACCGACGAAGGCGAGCTGGACAGCCTGCTCACCGCCGACCAGTACCAGGCGCAGATCGATAGCGAATAACGGTTCGCCGTTTTCGTTGCTACAAGCCTCAAGCTGTAAGCTAAACCCCGCCCGGTTTTCTTTGCTGCTTGACGCTTGCAGCTAATCCCCGTCGTTTTTATTGATGAGGGATTCAACGCCAACACCAACACCATCAGGTACCTCCATGCCCTATATCCCCCATACCCCCGATGACGTGCGCGCCATGCTCGACGCCATTGGCGCCGATAGCATCGAAGATTTGTTCGATGAAATTCCTTCGCACCTGAAAGCCGCAGGCAAGCTCGATGCTCTGCCTGAAGGGCTGAGCGAAATGGACGTCACTCGGCTGATGAGCGACCGTGCTGCCCAGGATGCAGGCGCGGTCAGTTTCATCGGTGCCGGTGCCTACCAGCACCACGTGCCGGCGGCGGTATGGGAAATTGCCACTCGGGGGGAGTTCTACACCGCTTACACCCCGTATCAGGCGGAGGCGAGCCAGGGCACCCTGCAGGTGATCTACGAATTCCAAACCCTGATGACTCGCCTCACCGGCATGGACGTGAGCAACGCTTCTGTCTACGACGGTGCCTCCGGTTTGGCCGAAGCGGTGTTGATGAGCCTGCGAGCCAACCGCAAGAGCAAGTCCCGCAAGGTGCTGGTGCCCACCGCGGTAAACCCGCGCTACACCAACGCGACCCAGGCCATCGTGGAAAATCAGGACGTGGCCCTGGAAAGGGTGGGCTTCGATGCCGCTAGCGGGCAGACCCCACTAGATGCACTCAAACCCTATGAAGGTGAAGATTACGCCGCGCTGGTGATTAGCCAGCCCAACTTCTTCGGTTCTCTGGAAGAAGTGGATGCGCTCACCGACTGGGCCCATGCCAACAAAATGTTGGTCATTGGTGTGGTTAACCCCACCTCCCTGGCGCTGCTGACGCCTCCTGGCGAATGGGGCGCAGACGGTGCAGATATCGTTGTGGGTGAAGGCCAGCCGCTGGGTGTGCCGCTATCCTCCGGTGGGCCGTACTTTGGCTTTATGTGCTGTAAACAGAAACACGTTCGACAAATGCCGGGTCGAATCATTGGCCGCACCGTGGACATGGAAGGCAAACAAGGTTTCACCCTGACATTGCAGGCCCGTGAACAACATATTCGTCGTTCCAAGGCCACCAGTAATATTTGTACCAACCAGGGCTTGGCCATGACCGCGGCGACCATTTACACCTCGCTGCTGGGGCCGGATGGCCTGGGTAATGTGGCGGCTCATTGCCACGCCAACACTCAGGCACTGGCGGACAAGCTCACCGCTATCGATGGCGTTGAGCGAGCCTTCACCGCGCCGACTTTCCACGAAGTGGTACTGACGCTGCCCAAGCCGGCGGATCAGGTGCTGGCGGCGCTGGCCGAGAAAGACGTGCTGGGCGGCGTGAGCCTGGCCGGCGACTATGACATGAATAATGCGATTCTGGTAAATGCTACCGAAGTCCATTCCGAGCAGGATTTGCAGCTGTTCGAACAAGCCCTGAAGGAGGTGCTGGCATGAGCGAGACACAACTGATATTCCAACTGTCTCATCCAGGTCGTAGCGCCACCTCCCAAGCGCCCAAGGCGCTGGCGGAAGACACGCTGTCCGCGATTCCAGCGCACCTGCGTCGCAAGGAAAAGCCGGGCCTGCCGGAAGTGTCCGAAATGCAGGTGGTACGTCACTATACCAACCTGTCCAGCAAGAACTTCGCCATCGACAAGCAATTCTATCCGCTGGGTTCGTGCACCATGAAGTACAACCCCCGTGGCGCCAACCGTGCCGCCATGCTACCGGGTTTTTTGAATCGTCACCCGCTGGCACCGGAAAGCCACAGCCAGGGTTTCCTTAGCTGCATGTTCGAACTGCAGAACTTCCTGAAAGAAGTCACCGGCATGAAAGGGGTGTCCCTGGCGCCCATGGCCGGCGCTCAGGGTGAGTTTGCAGGCGTCGCCATGATCCGTGCCTACCACGATGCCCGTGGTGATGATCAACGTACCGAGATCCTGATCCCGAATGCGGCCCACGGCACCAACCCGGCCACCGCCGTCATGTGTGGCTACAAAGTCCGTGAAGTTCCTGTTGGCGAAGATGGCGACGTGGACCTGGAAGCACTGAAAGCTGCTTGCGGCCCACAGACCGCTGGCTTGATGATGACCAACCCGTCTACTTGTGGCGTGTTCGAACGGCAGGTTGAAGACATCGCCAAAGCCGTGCACGAAGCCGGCGGCTTGCTCTACTACGATGGCGCAAACCTGAACGCCATCCTCGGCAAGGTGCGCCCCGGAGACATGGGCTTCGACGTTATTCACATGAACCTGCACAAAACCTTCGCCACCCCCCACGGTGGTGGTGGCCCCGGTGCCGGCCCGGTCGGCGTCTCCGAACGCTTGTTGCCTTACCTGCCCACCCCCATGGCCGGCCAGCGCGATGACGGCAGCTATCACTGGGTCGACACCGACTCGCTGGACACCAGCATCGGCCACTTGAGTGCCTTTATGGGTAACGCCGGTGTATTGCTGCGCGCTTATTTCTACGCCCGTTCCCTGGGCCGCGAAGGCATGATCCGCGTGGGCGAGTTCTCCACATTGGCGGCCAACTACCTGCTCAAGCGTCTGGAAGCGGTAGGTTGTACTGCTGCCTACCCGGATCGTCGTGCCAGCCATGAGTTCATCCTCACCTTCGCAAAAGAAGCGAAGGAGCTGGGCGTCACCGCCATGGATATCGCCAAGCGTCTGCTGGACTACAACCAGCACGCGCCCACCACCTACTTCCCGCTGCTGGTGCCGGAGTGCTTCCTCATCGAGCCCACGGAAACCGAAAGCAAAGAAGCGCTGGACGAGTTCGTGGATGCCATGGCCGCGATCCTGGAAGAAGCGCGCAGCGAACCGGACATGGTGAAAGAAGCGCCCTTCACCCAGCCGGTACGTCGTCTGGATGATGTCAAAGCCGCTCGCGAGCTGGACTTGGCCTGGAGCGAATAAGAGACGTAGCGCGCTTCAAGCGTGTTCTATGAAGCGATCAAAACCCGGCGAAAGCCGGGTTTTTTTATGGGTGAAATTAAGTTGAAACCTCGACATCGCAGGGCGGATGCTAAAAACAAATCTCGACGCTGAACGCGCATGCCTACCTTGCTATCCCCTATCCAGCGGACTAATTACCCCCAGACCGCCACGGTTCATCACATGCAGATACCGTTCGGTGGTCGACACATCGCTGTGGCCCAGCAACTCCTGCACCGTGCGGATGTCATAGCCGCTCTCCAGTAGCCTTACGGGCTTGTCAGGAATGGAAACCGGAATATCTGTGGTTCTATTGCTCATAGGGTTCTCCTTACCCATAGCAGGCTGGGGCTATGGAGGCCCGTGCTCAACAGAACGGGGCGCAAATGCGTGTAGGAGATATCTCAAAATTCGCTAAGTCATTGATCTTTGGTTCGGATTGCGACTTAAATGTGCATGGAGTCCCCTGGAAATAGGCCGCTCGTTCGAGTTTTGTCAGATGCGAAAGGTTCTCGCTTCCTGGGTAAGTTACTAAATTTTATGGGTTTATCGGAATTATATACGGTGGCCTGTTAAGAAATATGTCGAAAAAAGATATGTCGAATCGTTCGACTGAATACGCTGTTAAGTGAATGAGGGGAAATATCATGGAAGAGTTGAGAAATGAAGTAATCGCCAGTGTCGCGATCGACCATCCAACCAAGATAACAAAGACTATCGAAATGCCTGCGGCTCAAATGGAAACGAAAGCCGAAGAAATCGCGGAACTAGAGGAATCGCTCTGCAATCATTACGGAGAAGAGCGTGTGGATGTCCGCATCCACAAGAGTTATGGGGTTGGCATGCACCAGCTAATCATTGTCATTTCTCCGAATGCAATCACTTAACAAGAAAAGGCAGCATCGCCCCTGCGGGGCTGGACCTCGCTCCGCTTGGCCGCTGCTTTTGGCGTTAGGGTCTGAAATCAACCTAGGGTAAATGTATGTCTTGGTATAAAAATAGCTCGGTTTGGAGTGTTGTAATTGCCGGATTGGCAATTGCGCTATCTCAGTTCCCTCCAGTATCAGACTGGTTTCCAAATTTTGATCTGAAAATCAAATACGGTGATCGACTACAACTCAACAACGCAATTGGTCTCTCTGGGTTCAATATTAATTTGGAACTAGAGAATGATGGAAACACAGTTGTCGAAGTAGAAAAATTAGAGCTACATGTAAAAGAACCGAGCGGCGCTGAAAAAATTTACTACGCAGAAACATTGACCACACCAAAAACAACTGGCGGGCAGGTAAGTTTGCCAGTCACATCCCTTGAACTCACTCCAGGGGAAAGGTGGGCAGGAAATGTATTTTTTAACCAAATTGTGTCTCCGGGTCAGGAAGAGGAATTCAATCGAATCAGACTTTTAGTTTCTAAAAGCATCACCGACAGGATACAAAACACACCTTGGGAAGAATACAACCCGCGGGCATTAGTAGCAGCAGATGAAAGCGTAGTTAAAAAAGCGTTAGAATTTTTTGAGAAAAACTTCAGTTTTGAAAAAGGCCGTCATGAAGCAAGAATTGTAGTTAAGACACGAAATAACGGAGACGCAGTTCAACCTCTTGAATACACCTTGTATGAGTTTCATTTTGAAATGATTCGGGCGCAGGTTGCAGACTATAAGTATGGATACGGCATCTACCTTCCATATCTTCCAAACAAAGTGGCTAGTGTAAAAGTTCGCCCTAAAAATGCAATTCAGCCGACCGCTTTCAGCGGCGGCTGATTGCAAGCGTTATGTGTCCTAGAGGTAAGCAGTGTCATGGATAAACGTTGGGGCATAAGTATTGATATAGAGGGTTTTTCTAATCTTTATGAGTATAACGATGCAACGCAGAGTAAAGCGATTTGGGGTTTACACCAGCTTACGGATGCTGTCATAAGGGTGGGGCAAAAGGTTTACCCTGGTGATCCTAATAAGAACTACTGGGATAGAATTTTCGCCCACCAATTTGGTGATGGCTTTATTCTTGTTTCTAATTTCGAAGAGCCAGATCCAAGTCGTTGCATAGCAATTGCCACTTCTCTATCAAGGTATATGTTGCTTCAAGGTTATGCCACTAAAGCAGCTATTTCTACTGGAAGCATGAGCGATATTAATGGTTTCTACCCGGATGCAATGAGAAATTCCCAAAACAACACTTTGGACTTGGGTATGGGGTTAATGACTTCTATTCCTGTTATGGGAACCGCTCTCACAAAATCTCACAAATTGGGTGGTAGGGTTTCGGGAAATGTTGTTGTCATCGATGTTACTCAATTTTCTAGTGTCCCTGAAGATTTAATAAACGACCGCGAAGGTAATGTTGGGTATATAAATTGGATGTCAGATGAAAATAGCCTCGCCCAAGAAATATCAGAAAAAGCCGGCCTTCAATATGGGAGCGAAAAGGAGCTGTCTTGTCTATTTACAGCTTATATAACAACAGAACCCTGTCCGCCGAAAAAATGGATCGAAGGTAGTCAAAGGTGTCAAAAAACATAACAAATTGCTGCACATCGGAATGATATTGAAGCTGTGGCCGCGATTGTTGAGTTTGTCGAGTTTTATAATCGGGAGCGGCTTCACTCTGGGATTGGGTACCAAAATCCGGCAAGCTATGTGCGGGCGTTAGGCTAAATGAAGGGTAAGCATGAATATTGAATTATATACTTTCTTTCTCGTTACAACGGTGATGCTTATTTTGGTTCCTGGGCCAGCGGCTATAACGGTGGCGAAACAGGCTGCATCCCATAATTCAAAATTAACTTTTTTAAGTGTTCTTGGTGTAGCAAGTGCAGATGTATTATTTTTTATATTGTCGGCAACGGGTATCGCATCGCTAATAATAGCGTCCAGTTTGGTGTTTTCTATCATTAAATGGTTTGGTATTGCTTATCTTCTTTTTCTGGGTATTTCGGCAATTTTTAGCAAAGCAGGGCCAGTTAACGTTGATGTTCAATTAACCACAATGAATCCTGCGAAAGCTTTTTCAAATGGTCTCGTCATTCAATTAGCTAACCCAAAAGCGTTAATGTATTTTTCAGCCCTATTGCCGCAGTTTGTGGACCCTAAAGAGCCTGTCATTTTACAAATGGTTCTTATGGGGCTCACCTGTTTTATTGCTGATTTAGTGGTTTACAGTCTGTTTGGCCGCATGGGGGCACAATTAGCAAGAAAACGAGTAAAGTCTTGGGTTATAAACCTTATCAATAAAGCAGCGGGTACGGCATTGATTGCCACCGGAATAAAAATGGTAACGTTGGGAAGTACAAAATAGCCGCCATCAAACATTTTCGCGTGAGCCGGGAGTGATGCTTCAGGAGACGTTAAGTGCCATATAGGATGAACGAAAAACAGTTCGACGCCGTCTTGGCGCTTGATGGCTTCGATAGATACGATTACTTCGTTAGCAAGAGCAAGGTCGCCGACTGGGAGCTGCTATGGGGTGTCAAAAGCGATGACGGCTGGCTCGTTCCTGTTGCTCCAGAAGAATTTGAATACTTTCCATTGTGGCCACACCCTGAATACGCGCAGAAAATCGCAGATGAAAACTTCCCTGGCCACCGAGCCACTGAAATCAGTCTCGAAGAGCTACTCGAGCATTGGTTGCCACTATTCGAAAAAAGCCAAGCCAAAGTGGCGGTATTTCCTGACAGAGAATGGACATTTTGGTGTATCGAGCCACAGTCTTTGAAAGAAGAGCTGTTAAATGAAATGGCACGATACCTGTAAAAATAACGAGCAAAGGCCGCACGCGCCCTGGGGGCTTTACCTTGCTACGCTAGGTGGTTTCTGCAGTGTTATGTGTATGAGGCCGGAAGCCCAAAATGTGAAGGGTTGGATCTGTTAGCAGGCAGCAGGTGGCCACATTATTTTTAATGTATGGGTTGCCGTATGGGTTGCTGAGAGTGCTTTTATTTCTTATCTGCGGTTGGGGAAATAAAGGCTATATCCCTATCCCTTGGGTAGGCGCGATAAACTGCTCCTTGAATACTGCCCGGCTGTGCTACTTCAAAGCCCGTGTAGAGTTATACGCCAAACCTCACCGGCTGTTTTTAGCAGCCGGTGAGGTGATTTGTCGCTTTGCCAAATGATCAGGCGGTAGCGGGACGGTAATGAGGAAGCCGGTCGGCGAACTCTTGAAGTGCATCAATGCCGGATTGGCGGGCGTCATGGCACCACTTTTCTAGTGCTTCTACCATTTCCGTGGAGCTACGGCTGGTCTGTGACCAGATGTCTTGCAGGCGCAAACGGAATTGGTAAATAGCTTCTAGTGTCTCGTTATTTTCCGTGAGCTTTTTGAGGCGTAGCTCTTGATTCGGTTTGATTAGGGTCAAATCCTGATGCAGTAAGGCTTTGGCGCGGGCGTAAAATTCACGGGTAGCGTCACAGGCGCGGGCTTGTTCCTGCTTGAAAACGGGGGTAATCACGGCTTTGCGGTAATGCCGCATAACTTGGAAGCGGTGCTGCATGACGCCGCGTAGGGCGTCCACGTCGATTCCGCGAGCGTTTTTTGCCAGGGAGGGTTTAGGTGCCACTTTCTTCACCTTGGCTAGGCCCACTATTTCGAACAGGCGAATCCAAGCCCAGCCGGCATCGAATTCGAAACGACGCACAGATAACTTGGCGGAGTTTGGATAGGTGTGATGATTGTTATGCAGCTCTTCGCCGCCAATCAGAATGCCCCAAGGCGAAATGTTGCGTGATGCATCGGCGCATTCGAAGTTCCGGTAACCCCAGTAGTGCCCTAGGCCATTGATGATGCCGGCGGCGAACAGTGGAATCCAGATCATTTGTACGGCCCATACGGTAATGCCGATGACGCCAAACAATAGCAGATCAATAACGGCCATTAAGGTAATGCCGGCCATGGGGAACCGAGAATAGACGTTGCGTTCGACCCAATCATCAGGGCAGCCGGCGCCGTATTTTTTCAGGGTTTCTTTATTTTCTGCTTCTTCGCGGTACAGTTCTGCCCCTTCGCTTAGTACCTTGCGGATGCCTTTAACTACCGGGCTGTGGGGGTCTTCTTCAGTCTCGCACTTAGCGTGGTGTTTGCGGTGGATGGCGGTCCACTCTAGGGTGTTCTGGGCGGTGGTGAGCCACAGCCAGAAACGGAAAAAATGTTTGAGCACCGGGTGCATGTCCAGCGCGCGGTGCGCGGAATAGCGGTGCAGGTACACGGTGACACTGACAATGGTCACGTGGGTCATGGCCAAGGTGATTAGCACCAAGGCGCCGAGGCTCGGAGCCAGCAGGCCCTCACTCAAATAATTCAGCATAGATGTCGCACAATAAAAAGATAGAGCCACTATTGTGCCCTACCGGTGATGGCAGATAGAAGACACGAAGCAGGTCAAATTCGGACTTTACGGTCAATCAGGGGCCCAAAGGGGGCGATGGGCTGATGGATGGGCGGCCCCGCTAGGCGTCGCGCTGTAACAACAGGTGCCCTTGCGGGTTTACCGTCGCGGTCCAGCCCGTTTCCAGCCAGGTGGTGCCCACTGCTTCGTAAATCAGGGCTGGGCCGGTGAGGCGTTGACCTACACCCAGTGTTTCGCGGCTGAACACGGCCACCGCGGTGCGGATACCCGGCAGCGTTGCTTGGCGTTCGGGGTTGGCGGTTTGAGTGTGGCCGTCGGGCAGCGTGGGCGGGGTAGCCAAAGCCTGGCTTTGAATGCGCAGGTTAACCTGCTGTACCGGTAGCCCTAACCGGTGGCCAAAACGTTGCTGGTGAGCCGCATGGAAGCGGCTTACCCGGTCTGCCGGTTCTTCGTGCCAATCAATTTGTAGCACTGAGGACTGGCCTTGATAGCACATATCTACAAATACCCGGTGCTGGATGCGGTCTGCGCTAACGCCTTCCGCGATAAGTTCATTTGAGCCTTGCTGTTGCAGCTGGACGATGAGTGCACGCAGGGAGTCTTCGTCGGCGGATTCTGCCAGAGCCTGCAATATTTCCCGTTTACGGGGGGCATATACCAGCCCTTCGGCAGACAGCACGCCGGCCCGCTGCGGGACAATGGCCCGTGGCATGCCCAGGTTGTCGGCCAGCGCACAGACGTGCAGCCCCCCGGCGCCGCCAAAGCTCATTAGCGCGAAGTCAGCGGGATCGAAGCCCTTCTGGATGGAGATCACCCGCAGGGCTTGGGTCATGTGTTCGTTGGCTAGCGCCAGTACTCCTTCAGCGGTTTGCTGACGTGTCAGGTTGAGGGCTACGGCTAACCGGTCCATGGCCTGCTCAGCGCAAGCCACATCCAGCGTTAGTGAGCCCCCGAGGGCGAAGTCTGGTTGCAGCCGGCCCAGTACTACATTGGCATCGGTTACTGTGACGTGTTGGCCGCCGTTGCCGTAACACGCGGGGCCGGGATCGGCGCCGGCTGAGTGTGGCCCCACGTGCAGTAGCCCAGCCTCATCCACATAGGCTAGCGAGCCACCTCCGGCACCGATGGTGTGCATGTCTACCATGGGCACGGCCACGGGATAAGGGCCGATGCGGCCCTGCTGGGTTAGGCGGATATCCCCGTCGAGCAAGGCAACATCAGTGGAGGTGCCGCCCATGTCGAAAGTCATCAAGTGTGGCTGCTGCAGTTGTTGCCCTAGCCGCTGAGCGGCGGCCAGCCCACCGGCGGGCCCAGACAATAGGAGATTGACGGCTTGGTTCGCGGCTTGTTGGGAAGCAATGGTGCCACCGTGGGATTGCATGATGGCCAATGGAGCGGGGCTGGTGGCCTGCTGTAGGCGTTGCAGGTAATCCGCCACTCGCGGCGCGAGCCAAGCATTTAGCCAGGTGGCCATGCCCCGTTCGTATTCGCCTCGAGTAGGTAAGATTTGGTGCGAGGGGCTCACTGCAAAGCCGGCACTGAGCAGAGCCTGGCTGAGCCGCTGTTCGTGCTCCGGGTTCAGGTAGCTGAACAGCAGGCACAGGGCGATGGACTCCGGAGCAATTTCACGGACCGCCGCCAGTATGGTGGCAATATCGTTATCGGTGAGCGCGGTAACGGTGTTACCCGCAGCATCGAGCCGTGCCGGGCAGCCCAGGGTGGGCACCTGGCTCACCGCCGAGGCGTTACTCGCCGGGGTAAGATTATAGAGCTCTGGACGGTTTTGGCGGCCAATGCGGAGGATGTCCTCCAGCCCGTTATTGGTAATCAATAAGGTGCGAGCGCCCTTGCCTTCGAGGGCGGCGTTGGTGGCCACGGTGGTGCCGTGCACAATGGCCAGTTGCCCACTGGCCATTGCATCACTCAGGCCCAGCCCCTGAATGCCTTGCAGGATGGCTTGTTCCGGGGACGCGGGCGTGGACAGCACCTTGTGGATGCGTGGTTCGCCATCGCCTAGCAGAACAAAGTCAGTAAAGGTGCCGCCGGTATCGACGCCGAGCCAGTAAGAGACGGACATAGTAGTGGGCAGTTATCTGTTGAACGGTGACAGCGAAAGACAAAAAAACTGGCAGCAAGGTAACATAGCTAGCGCCAGCGCGCTCTTCGGGACCGCGCAATGAGTTTTTAGCTGTTCAATTGTCCATTATCAATCACGAACTGACTTTCCTATGCCTGAATTACCTGAAGTGGAAACCACCCTGCGTGGCATTCGCCCGCATTTACAGGGGAGGATTTTGAAATCGGTAACGGTGCGCGAACCGCGGTTGCGCTGGCCGGTGAGTGAGGCGATTTATGCGCTGCGTGACTGCCCGGTGGTGGCGTTGCGTCGGCGGGCCAAATATCTGCTGATTGAGCTGGAGCATGGGCAGCTGCTCATTCATCTGGGGATGTCCGGCACTTTGCGGGTGGTGGATATGGACCTGCCATTACGCAAGCACGACCATGTGGATTTGTTGCTCGATAGTGGCAAGGTGCTGCGTTTTAACGACCCGCGCCGCTTTGGCTCTGTGTTGTTCCAGGGCGGTGACCAGCCGCACACCCTGCTGCAGTCGCTGGGGCCGGAACCGCTCAGCGATAGTTTTAATGGCCAGTGGTTGTTTGCTCGCTCTCGTGGCCGAAAGGTGGCAGTGAAAAGCTTTATTATGGATAACGCCACGGTGGTGGGAGTGGGCAATATTTACGCTCAGGAAAGCCTCTTTATGGCGGGTATCCACCCCTCCCGGGCGGCGGGCCGGATTTCCCTGGCGCGTTATCAGGCACTGGCAGAGGCAATTAAGCGGGTGCTGGCCCAGGCGATTGAGGCGGGCGGCACCACGCTGAAGGATTTCACCCGGGCGGATGGTCAGCCAGGGTATTTTGCTCAGTCCCTCAATGTGTATGGCCGTGCGGGCCAGCCTTGCGTGCAATGCGACGCCATATTGAAGGCGGATCGTCATGGCCAGCGGAGCACGGCTTATTGCCCACAATGCCAGCGGTGAAGGGGAAGGAAATCGATTACCGGATGGGACAGCAAGTGGTGTGGGCGGGAAATGCGTTGCGACGGGGTTGATCAGGCTTTGCTTTTTTGCACTATTGCTGGCCTAAGAACAAGGGTGTAGATTGTGATGCAATTGTCGGAATATTAAAGGCTTAGCTGAAACAATGTCAGCGATACTTTAACCTGAAACGGTGATTTCAGGTTCAACTATAAAAAAACAAGAGGGACCCACCATGAAGCGAGCAAAGCGCCCGGTTGCGGCATCTGTACTCGCCTCCGCCATGCTGTTTGCTGCCATGGTGCCTATTACGGCACAGGCGGCGGAATCTAAGCTGGATCGTCCGGGAGAGATAGCAATGATCGGCGATGCGATTTTTGCGCGTCCGTTGCTGTTGGCTTCCACGGTGGTGGGCGCGGGCCTGTACGTGGTTACGCTGCCGTTCAGCCTGCTGGGGGGGAACCCAGGGGAGGCGGCGGAAGTGCTGGTGATGAACCCTGGAAAGAATACTTTCGTCCGTTGTTTGGGCTGTACGCCGGCTCAGCACGAAAGCCTGAAAGCGGGAAAAGAGATGCGCAACAACGCCAAGCAGGAGCAGGGCGCGGTGGCCAACGCTCAGTAGTTTCCTGCCCATTGCCGATGTTCGTATCGCGAAAGGCTAAGGCCTGGCTATGCTAGAGCCTTAAGCTAGTGCCTTAAAGCAAAAGCCCCGTAGCACGGGGCTTTTTTGTGGCTGATGGGCCCGTTGTTGTTTGGGCTCAGGCGCTGCCAAGTGTCAGGCTGCTGCCTTTTTCCCTACATACGTCAGCGAACAGGTAGTCGCAGAGGTAAGCCACTTTGCTATTTAGTGCGGCGTCGTCAAAGGGCTGGTCGTCAAGTGGCTGCCACTGCATGGCACTGAGGTGCAGCTGGACGTTACGCAATAGTAGACGGTGTGGGTCTTTAAGGTCGTACATATCCAGGATGCCGTCGGCGTGGATCAGGGTATGCATGCCCATGGACATGGACCACTGGCCGATGCTGAACGTGAGCGGATCTTGGCCGTGGTCTTCCAGTTCGTTGCTGGCAATGGCATCACGAACGACCTGCTCTACCATTCTGCCGATGGGCTGGGTGGCGGCCAGGAACTGTTCGCGGCGGCTAGCTGACGACGCCAACCAGACCACTTCTGTCATGATGTATTGTTCGAGCCGGAAATGTTCGGGGTAATGCTGAGCAAACAGTGAGTACGCTACGGCAAACCCCATCATTTTATCGCGGTTGGAAAGGTCGGAATGGGCAACTTTCTCGAAGTAGGCCCGTCGCGTGGTGGTTAGCTCGGTGCAGACGGCAATGAGCAGATCTTCTTTGGACGCGAAGTGATGGTAAAGCGTGCCGGTGGCAAAATTACAGCTGCGGGCAATGGCCGCCATCTGTACCCCCAGCAGGCCTTTATCGCACAGCTGTTGCCGGGTTGCTTCAATAAAAAGCTGTTCTCTTTCTGCCAGCGCTTGTTCGCGCCCGCTGCGTGCTTTTGTCATAGTCATTGTCTTGTGTTATCCCGCCATTCAGTTTGAATAGCCTTGCTATAGGGTTCAAGCGCTTTTCTCAGCGTACAGGCAGGCGCGCTGTTTATAAAAGCACAGCGGCTAACTTTTCCAGCAATCCGTTTAGGTGGCGTAAGCCATTATCGGTACAGGCCAGCCGTTGGTCTGTGAGGGTCAGCAATCCCTGCTGTTCGAATGGCGTTAATTGGTGCCGCCACTGTGCAACAGGCTCTCCGGTCGCGTCTTCCAGTGTTTGCCAGCAGAGGCCATGGGTTAAGCGTAGGCCATTGAGCAGGGCTTCGAACAGACGGTCTTCGCGGGCAATGGGCTGGTGCTGGCGGCGAGCATGGGCCGCGTCTGCCAGGTAGTCTTCGGGTTTTCGGGTTTTCTGGTAGCGATGCACGTCACCCTGGGCGGCGGCAGTGATTTTGCCGTGGGCGCCGGCCCCGATGCCGAGATAGTCACCGAACTGCCAGTAATTGAGGTTATGTCGGCAGGGGCGCCCAGGTTGCGCGAAGGCGGAGATTTCATAACGCAGGTAGCCGTGCTCTGCCAGTAAGGCGAAGCCTGCCTGCTCGGTGTCAGCCATGGCGTCGCTGTCTGGTTGAACCGGCGGCGAGCGGTAGAAAACGGTGTTGGGCTCGATGGTGAGTTCGTACCAGCTTAGGTGAGTGGGCTGCAGTGCGATGGCCTGTTGTAGGTCGTCTAGGGCCTGTGCATGGGTCTGGCCGGGCAGCGCATGCATGATATCCAGATTGAAATTGTCGAAGCCGGCCTCCCGCGCTTGGTGAGCGGCGTTAATGGCGGCGCTGGCATTGTGGATGCGCCCCAATGCTTGCAAATGGGCATTGTTGAAGCTCTGGGCACCGATGGATAGGCGGTTGATGCCTGCCTCACGAAAGCCTTGAAAGCGGCCATTTTCCAGGGTGCCGGGGTTGGCCTCGAGGGTGATTTCCACGTTTGGGTGCAGGGCCAGCCTTTGCCGAATGCCGTGGAAAAGCTGCTGGTAAAAATCAGCGGATAGAAGGCTTGGTGTGCCCCCGCCGATGAACACGGTTTCTACCGTGCGCTCGCCGATCAGGGGCAGGTCCTGTTCTAGGTCGGTGAGCAGGGCTTGCAGGTAGGCCGCCTCAGGAATCTCGCCGCGCTCATGGGAGTTAAAGTCGCAATAGGGGCATTTGCGCACACACCAAGGGGTGTGGATGTAGAGTGAGAGGGGCGGGTTTTTGAGGGGCATAAAAAGCAGGCGGCCAGAGAATGAGTAGGCCATGTTAGCAATTAAATGGATAATGGCGCGCGGCTAACTGATAACGAAACGAGACTATCGTATTCGTGCTGTTAATCATGCTCCATTTTTTAGTGATCGATGGGATTTTATTGTGCATATTTGGGTCGATGCAGACGCTTGTCCACGCCCGGTGAAAGAGGTGTTATTTCGCGCTGCGCAACGAGCGCAAATTCCTTGCACGCTGGTGGCTAACCAGCATATAGCGGTACCGCGTACGCCGTTAATCCGCTCTATTCAGGTCGGGCAGGGTTTTGATGTGGCGGATAACGAAATCGTGCAGCGCTGTGAGCCGGGGGATTTGGTGGTCACGCAGGATATTCCACTGGCGGCCGAAGTTGTGGAAAAGGGTGCAGAGGCGGTAACGCCCCGAGGTCACTGGTTGGATAAGGATACTGTGCGTGAGCGCCTGAATATGCGTGATTTCATGGAGGAAATGCGGTCCGCTGGGATGCAAACCGGTGGCCCGGCAAGCTATTCAAACCAGGACAAGGGGCGCTTTGCCAATGCGCTGGACCGCTGGTTAGCCAGGGCGCAGAAGTAACCCATTATCCGAGCTGAGATCACCGCCGCTGTCGCCCACACCTTTTCCGGTCCTGCATAACGTTTGCTAGCATGGGCCTGAATGAGCCCGGAGAACGCTAACGGCTCGCGGTATTTACTCTTTCAGCGCCTTGATTAAGGTGGCCATAGCTTTGCCCCGGTGGCTGATGGCGTTTTTCTCATCCGCGGGTAATTGTGCGGCGGTGCAGCCTTTTTCTTCCACGAAAAAGTGTGGATCATAGCCAAAGCCTTGGTCACCTTGGGGCTCCAGCACAATGCGTCCGTTCCAGCTACCTTGGCAGATTAGTGGGGTGGCGTCGTCTTCGTGGCGCATCAGAACAAGCAGTGCCACGTAGCGGGCCTGGCGCGCGTCTTCTGGGATTTCCGCTAGCATTTCTACCAGCAGAGCATTGTTCTTGGCGTCAGTGGCACCGACCCCAGAAAAGCGTGCTGAAAAAATGCCAGGGCTACCGTTCAGGGCGCTGACCTCCAGTCCGGAATCATCGGCGATGGCGGGTAGCCCGGTGTGCTTGCAGGCATTGCGAGCTTTGATAATGGCGTTTTCCACAAAGGTACTGCCGGTTTCATCGGCTTCCGGTACGCAAAATTCACTCTGGGCAACGACTTCAATGTTGAGTGGTGCCAATAGGCGCTGCATTTCAGCGAGTTTTTTTGCGTTGCCGGAGGCGAGAACGAGTTTTTCCATTGGGGGTTCCTGACGTCGGTTAGGTGCGTGCTACAAGCGGCAATATGAGAAGCGTTGTATTAAACGCTTCAACTCTTCGTCGCGCCGGCGAGTAGCAAAAATCAAATATTCTGAAGGTTACGAGAACCCGACTTTTCCCCGTCCAGCGTGTATCGCTTTATCCCTTCACCCGGTAAATGGCGATTTCGCCGAACAGGTTGGGCCACCATTTGCTGAGCACGCTGGTGCGGTGATTACGGTTAATGACCTGGCGTTCAAGGATCCGAATGCCTTGTTTTCGGCAGTGGGTTTCAAAATCCTGCACGGTGCACAGGTGGATGTTCGGGGTGTTGTACCACTCGTGGGGCAGCGCGGATGATACGGGCATGCGCCCTTTCAGGCCCAGGTAAGCGCGGACCTTCCAGTGGCCGAAGTTGGGGAAGGTGATAATGGCTTCGCGGCCAACGCGGATCATTTCGTTGAGAATTTGGTCCGGGCGTAGAACCGCTTGCAACGCCTGGGTCATGATCACGTAATCGAAACGGTGATTCTGGAAGTTACCCAAGCCGCTGTCGAGATCCTGCTCTAGAACATTGACGCCTTTTTCAAAGCAGGCCGCCAAGTTGTCTTGGTTGATTTCCAGGCCGTAGCCGGCGGTTTTTTTGTGTGTTTTCAAATGCGCTAGCAGAGTGCCGTCGCCGCAGCCTAGATCCAGCAGGGTGGCATTGTGCGGGATCCAGTCGCTGATTAGTTGAAGGTCATCACGCATGGGGGGCGGCCTCTACAGCTTGCGATTTATTCTCTGTCTCGTTGGCAACCCTGTGCATGTAGGCACCGAACAGCTTTATGTACTCGGGAATATCCAGCAAAAAGGCGTCGTGGCCCTTGGGCGTATCGATCTCGGCGTAGCTCACATTACGACCGGCGTGGACTAAGCCGTTGACGATTTCTCGGCTGCGCTCTGGGGCAAAACGCCAGTCGGAGGTGAATGACATCACCAGAAAATTACAGGTGGGCTTGCTTAAAGCCTGCTCCAGCGAATGGTCGAATTCCCGAGCTGGATCGAAATAATCCAATGCTTTGGTCATCAGCAAGTAGGTGTTGGCGTCGAAGTTGCGAGAAAAGACTTCGCCCTGATGGCGCAAGTAGGATTCGACCTGAAATTCCACGTCGAAGCCGAAATGGAAGCGCCCGGCGCGCAGGTCGCGGCCGAACTTCATGCGCATGGCGTCGTCACTCAGGTAGGTGATGTGGCCTACCATACGCGCCAGAATCAGCCCTTGCCGAGGGTAGGTATCGTGCAGGTAATAACGCCCACCGTAGAAATTCGGGTCGGTCAGAATGGATTGTCGCGCCACTTCGTTGAAGGCAATGTTTTGGGCCGACAATTTGGGCGCGGCGGCGATCACTACCGCATGGCTGAGCCGTTCTGGGTAATCGATGGACCACTGCAGCGCCTGCATGCCGCCCATGCTGCCGCCAATCACTGCCGCCCAGCGTTGAATGCCTAGCACATCGGCGAGGCGGGCCTGGCTGTTCACCCAGTCTTTCACTGTCATCATGGGAAAATCGGGGCCCCAGGGCTGGCCGCTTTCCGGGTTGATGGAGGCGGGGCCGGTGGAGCCGTGGCAGCCGCCAAGGTTATTCAGGCTGACGACGAAGAAGCGGTTGGTATCGATGACTTTACCGGGGCCGATACAGGTATCCCACCAGCCCGGGCGCTTGTCGTCTGCCCGATGATAGCCCGCCGCGTGATGATGGCCGGACAAGGCATGGCAGATCAGCACTGCGTTGGATGCGTCGCTGTTGAGGGTGCCATAGGTTTCGTAAATCAGGTCATAGGTGGGCAGCGTGCGCCCACACTCCAGCTCCAACGGGGTGTCGAAGTGATGCACCTGTGGCTCGACCAACCCTACGGAGTCGGCGGCGGTGTGGGGCAAGGCGTCCGGATTCTGTGGCGACATGATGACTCGCTAGCAAGAGATGTCGCAAAGTCTAAAGCCAGCCCGGTGGACGCGCAATCAAAGCACGGCAGTTGTCATGGTATCCTGCTGATCAAACACACTATTTTTAGGTTAATCGCGGATTAGGGTGGAAACAATGGTCATGCCTTCCGCCCCGCAATAAAGGTTTTAGATTATTCACTGAACAGAGGGGGAGGGGCGGCGTATGGCTAAGGGGTCGTTAGCGGACAGGCTGTATGAAAAAGTAGCCAATGATGAAGATGCTCGCACCTGTAGCGATATCAGCGAGGACGCTTGCCGGGAGGTGCCAGGCAATTTCTTCCGCATTATCTTCGCCAATACGCTGACTAAGGTCGGCGACTTGCTGATCAATCCGAAAACCGTGTTGGCCTGGTTAATCAGCGCTGTCGGGGCGCCGGGGGCTCTGGCCGGGTTGCTGGTGCCCATTCGCGAATCTGGCTCGCTGATTCCCCAGTTATTGATAGGGGCGCTGGTGCGTCGCTATCCGGTACGCAAGGGGTTTTGGGTGCTGGGTTCGGCACTGCAGGGGTTGTCCGTGTTGGGGATGGCGCTGGTGGTCTGGTTGCTAGAAGGCTTGGCCGCTGGGCTGGGTATTGTCGGGCTGCTGGTCGTCTTTAGTGTCAGTCGGGGGTTCTGCTCCGTGGCCATGAAGGACGTGCAGGGCAAGTGTGTTCCTAAATCTCGCCGTGGCCGGCTTACTGGGCTGTCGGCCACTCTCTCTGGGGCGCTTACCTTCGCGTTGACGCTGCTAGTGTTCAGCAATGATAGCGACCCGTCCATGCTGTTTTACACCGCATTGCTGGCTGGTGCAGGTGTCGCCTGGCTGGCAGCAGCGCTAGTGTTCCTGCGTGTGGATGAATACCCCGGTGCCAGCGAGGGTGGCAGCAATGCCCTGCGGGAGGCGTGGAGCAGTTTGTCACTGTTGAAAACCGATGTGCCGTTTCGGCGTTTCGTGGTGACCCGCGCGTTGCTGATGGCGTCTTCTCTAGCGTCGCCGTTTCTGGTGTTGTTGGCAAAGGAACAGTCTAGCTTGGGTTTGCTGTTGGGTAGCTTTGTGCTGGCTTCGAGCCTAGCCAGTGCCGTGAGTGCCACGGTGTGGGGCTATATGGCAGATAGCTCCAGCCGAACGGTGATGATCCGTGGCGGGGCGCTTGCGGCGCTGGTTTGCATGGTCGCGGGCGGCGTGTCGGTGTCTGGGGTTGAGGTGGACGGTGTGCACTGGTTGTATCCTGTCGCGTTCTTTGTTCTGGCCATCGCTCATGCTGGTGTGCGCATCGGCCGCAAGACTTACATGGTGGACATGGCGGGGGGGACTAAGCGTACGGATTACACTGCGGTGAGTAATACCGTGATTGGCGTTCTGTTGCTGGTGGTTGGCGGTATCAGCGCGGCGGTGGCTCTGCTGGGGAATGATTGGGCCTTGTTGGTGCTGGGGGGAATGGGGGTGATGGGGGTGGTTTCAGGCGCTTTGCTTAAGGATGTGTAATTAGTCTCTTAAGGTTTAGTTGGCGTCTTTACTCATAAGAAAAAATAATTAGGATTGAGGTCTGTTTATCCATTGGGAAGAACGTGTAAATGAAAAAATATTTAGCGGTTATGGCGTTAGGTTTGCTGGCGAGTTCGGCGTGGGGGGAGGCTAAACCGTCGGGTTTTATGCTTGGTGCTGGTGTGTCGTTCGATACAAGTAATTTTGCAGATGAGATTGAAGATCAACTGGACAGGACGGGGCCAGGTTACAGTGTTGACGATGACGGAGCAGCAACAGGGAAGGACATTTACCTGGGTTATGCCTTTGGCGGGGCGTCTTCATTGAGGCTGGGTTACAAATGGTTTGGTAGTCAAGAAGGTGAGGTCCACCAGTATGGCGTCAAGACCGGTGAATACGAAGTCGATGCCGATGGTATGTATATGGCCGCAGATTTATTGTTTCCGCTGAGCGAGACGTTTTTTCTGGGTGGTACTTTGGGTATCCAGAATTGGGATGGTGAGGTGACAGCAAGAAACCCGTTGTCTTCTATGAAGTCGTCATCGGATGGTCGGGACTTTTTCTATGGCGTGCGAGCCAAATTCCTTTTCAATGAAAAGCGAGGCGGTGTCGTGATCGGCTATAACCGATATAGCTTTGAAGATGAGAACGGTGATGATCTGGAATACGATAGCTTGCAGATTGGCTTGGAAGGCTATTTCTACTAAGGGTGAATAAAGAAAAACCGCAGCCTTAGCTGCGGTTTTTTATGACCGTGTTTAAGCTGAATGCGTTTCTGTTAAGCCCTTTTCTCGAATAATAAATCCCACACCCCATGGCCCAATTTTTCGCCGCGGCGTTCAAACTTGGTTTCCGGGCGCCAGCTGGGCCGGGGAGAAAATGCGCTTGGGCCTGCCAAGTTGCTAAACCCTGCGGCCGCATCCATCACTTCCATCATGTGCTCTGCATAATTTTCCCAGTCCGTGGCCATGTGCAGAATGCCTCCTGGCTGAAGTTTGCGCTGCACCAAAGCCACCCAAGCGGGCTGAACTATTCGGCGCTTGTGGTGCTTTTTTTTGTGCCAAGGATCGGGGAAATACAGTTGAACCCGCGCCAAGCTGTTGTCGGGGATGCACAGCTCAAGAATCTCTACCGCATCGTCACAGTAGCTGCGCAGGTTGCTTAGGCCCTGTTGCTCAATCTCCATAAGCAGCGCGCCTACGCCGGGGCGATGCACTTCAATACCGATAAAGTCCTTATCGGGATCGGCGGCAGCCATTTGCGCTAGCGATTGGCCCATGCCGTATCCGATTTCGAGAACCCGGGGGGCGTCGCGACCGAAAACGCTTTCGGGGTTGAGCATGCCTTGGTCGCGCTCCAGCCCAAAGCGGGGCCACAGGGTGTCCAAAGCATTGCGTTGTCCGGCGGTCAGGCGGCCTTCGCGCAGCACAAAGCTGCGCACTTTACGCATGACTTTCCCCGTTTCCGGATCTTTATCGTGGTTGATGAAATCGAGCATGGTGCCGAGTTACCGTATGAGAGGCGAAAGTAATCAAGGGCGGATTATAACCGTCCTTTGAAAAAAAGGGCGACAGCGGGGCCACAGGGTGTGGCCTTCACGTTGTCTTGATCGGTGATTTGTAAAGATAACGCTATATGTGAACGCAACTCTGCCCTTATGTGCACCAGCATCGATGATTTCCCCCCTTGGCGCCAACTCCCTCCAGAGTGGCGCCGTTTTTTTGTCTGTCGAAAGGCTTAGCGGCTCAGACCATCCAGTGGCGATGAGGCAGAGGCATAGGCCTTGCGAGGCATGCGCCCGGCCAGAAAAGCTTCGCGGCCAGCTTCAATGGCTTTCTTCATGGCGGAAGCCATTAGTACCGGCTTTTGTGCATGGGCCACGGCAGAGTTGAGTAGCACCCCATCGCAACCCATTTCCATGGCCAGTGCGGCATCGGAAGCGGTGCCGACGCCGGCATCGACAATGATGGGCACGTTGGCTTCTTCCATGATGAGCTTGATGTTGTGAGGGTTAAGGATGCCAAGCCCAGAGCCGATTAATGAGCCCAGCGGCATTACTGCCACACACCCCATATCTTCCAGCTCTTTCGCCACGATGGGATCGTCGTTGGTGTAGACCATGACGTTGAAGCCGTCGTCGATCAGTTCGCGGGCGGCGTGCAAGGTATGGGTGATGTTCGGGTACAGAGTTTTCTGATCGCCGAGTACCTCCAATTTGACCAAGCTATGGCCATCAAGCAGCTCCCGAGCCAGTTTGCAGCAACGCACGGCATCTTCGGCGGAGAAGCAGCCGGCGGTGTTAGGCAAAATGGTGTATTTGTCGGGGCTGACGAAATCGAGCAGATTGGGTTCGTCTGCGTTTTGGCCAATATTGGTGCGGCGAATGGCGACGGTAACGATTTCCGCGCCGCTGATTTCGATGGATTCGCGGGTTTCGTCAAAATCTTTGTACTTGCCGGTGCCGATCAGCAGGCGGGAGGAGTAGGTTTTTCCGGCAATGGTAAGCAGATCGGACATGGGGGCCTCTTAGGGTATTAACGTCTTTTATCAGGTTTGTCCGGCAGCCTTGGAACCTGCACAGGAACTCAGGGGGCGCCTGGACCTATTGGCTAAGGCGATGCCTGCACCGTAAATGTTCTTTGGTGCTATCCGCCGCCGATGGCGTGGACGATTTCCACCACGTCATCCTCGTTCAGAGCAAAATCGCTGTGCTGGCTTTTAGGGATGATTTCCCGGTTCACTTCCACGGCCAATCGGCGGCCAGTCAGTTCCAGTTGGCTCACCAAATCAGCAATGGTATTGCCATTTAGTGTGAGGGTATCGCCATTTACAGTGAGCTTCATGATCTTTATCAAACGTGTTTGAAAAGGGACCAGGCGAGCATTAGCCAGCCAATGATTAAGGCCGTGCCGCCTAATGGGGTAATGGCGCCAAGCCATTGCTGCCCGCTTAGCACCAGCACATACAGGCTACCACTGAATACCAGCATGCCGGCAAATAGCACCCAACCGGCGGTGACCATGCTGGGCGCGCCAAATGCCTTGGCGAGCAGGCCGGTCAATAGCAAGGCTAGGGCATGATAAAAATGGTATTCACTGGCGGTGGCCCACGTGGCCAGCATGGACTCGTCTACGCGGGATTTCAGCCCATGGGCCCCGAAGGCGCCGAGCATGACGGCAAGGGCGCTGTTGAGCGCGCCAAGGACAAGCAGGATTTTCATTCAGCGCTCCACAGTGGCTGCCGGGGGGAATGCATTGTACCGGAATTATTTTGCCCTCGAGCGACAGGCTGCCGCTTGGGCCTACAAAAAAGCCCCTCGGGAGGGGCTTTTTTGTATTCTCTGTTGCGTGCCGCGTGAGACACCTGGCATTACGCTGCGATGGCGTTACGCAGCTTTTTGATGGCGTTGTTTTCCAGTTGGCGAATCCGCTCGGCGGAAACACTGTACTCATCGGCCAGCTCTTGCAGCGTGGATTTCTGGTCGGCCAGCCAGCGGCGCTCCAGAATGTCGCGGCTACGTTCGTCCAGCGCCATTAGAGCAGAGCTCAATTGACGGCTCTCCCGCTGCTGTTGATCCTGTTCGGCGAGCAGGTCAGCAGGGTCGCTGTTATCGCTGTGCAGATAAGCGGCGGGAGACACTACGGTGCTGTCATCATCATCATTGGTGGGGCCGTCGAAACTGGCATCGTAAGCGCCCAAACGCCCTTCCATTTCTTTGACCTGTGCGGCAGTAACGCCCAAATCATCGGCCACGCGCTGGGCCTCTTCCAACGTCAGGCGGCCCAAGCGTTTTTTCTGGCCGCGCAGGTTAAAGAACAATTTGCGCTGAGCCTTGGTGGTCGCCACTTTCACGATGCGCCAGTTCTTGATCACATATTCGTGAATTTCTGCTTTGATCCAGTGCACGGCAAAGCTCACTAGCCGCACGCCCTTGGTGGGGTCAAAGCGTTTTACGGCTTTCATCAGGCCTACGTTGCCTTCCTGAACCAGGTCACCTAATGGCAGGCCGTAACCGGTGTAGCTGCGGGCAATGTGTGCCACAAAGCGTAGGTGGGACAGAACCAAGCTACGCGCAGCGTCCAAGTCCTGATTGTAATACAGGCGTTCGCCCAAGCGTTGCTCTTCTTCTGCGCTGAGTACCGGCACGGCGTTAACGGCTCGCATGTAGGCGTCCAGGTCATGGCCTGGTACGGCTAGTGTGAGCGCCTGTGCTTGAGTTGTTGGGTTGGTCATGCGCAATGTCTCCTTGTGAAGACTCTCTATGTATCAATTGAGAGCTGATATTAGCACTCCAATTAATAGAGTGCTAATAGGCTAAAAAGTTCCTTTTCATCAATATAGTCGATGGGTTTCAGCATAACGAGAGAGTGTGAATCACTGGTGAATATGGGGTTTAGAGCCTGCTGCCGCTGAGAGGTTCCTTGGATGGCGCTTTTTAAGGGCATTTGCCCAGTGACGTCTTCCAGGCTTTCTATGCTCTTGGCTGAATCGAGTCTACGCGGCTCGGGCGCGGGGGCGCTGACATCCTCTGTGGGTATATCGGGTCAGCGCCTTGTCGCGTGCAGCTTGTTGGTGTGGTTGCTCAGAAGTTAGGTTCGATATCGCCCAAATGGCGGCTCACTGCGAGCCAGGCGCCGAGAAGCCCTAACGCGCCACTAAACAGGGGGAGGATGATCAGGCTGGATAAGGTCATGGAGGTTAGTGATTGCTCGCTACCATACAGGGAGAGCAGTTCGTCAATAGGGCCGCCGAGCCACCACATGGCGCCCTGTACTAGGGCGACTGACATGAGGCCGCCGGCAAAGCCGAAACAGAAGCCGGTATAAAGGAATGGGCGGCGCACGAAACCATCGGTGCCGCCGACAATCTTCACCACCACGATTTCTTCTCGCCGGCTTTCAATGGCTAGGCGGATGGTGTTCACCATGACCAGAACCACTGCGGCGGCGAGCGCTAGGGTGAGGGCGGAAATAAGCCGCTGACCCAATTCGATTAAGGCGTGTAGGCGGCGAACCCACTCTACGTCAAGCTGTACCAGGTCCACGTCGTCGGCTTTGGCTAAGCGGTTTTCCAAAGCGCGTAGGGTGACCGGGTCGGTGCTGTCCGGGAAGACCACAATCAATGGCGGCAAAGGGTTGTCTGGTAACGCTTCCAGCACATCTCCAAAGCCAGACAGGGCTTTAAATTCCTCAAGCGCTTGGGCCCGAGTAATCACTTCAGTACGGGTGATGTGCCCGGTGCCTTGCCATTCTTTGGCGAGTTCTCGCTGGCGGGCCTCACTGGTATCCATGTCGAGAAAGACAGACAGGTGGGCGTTGCCATCCCAGCCGCGAGTGATGGCGCGGGCATTGTCGAGCAGCACCGCTAGGCCGGCGGGTAAGGCCAGAGCGATGGCGATGACGAGAATGGTCATGGCGCTGCTGGCCCGGGCCGCGTTGAGGCGTTGTAAGGCGTCGCGCAAGGAATCCTGGTGGTGTTGGCGCCAGCTGGTGAAGCGATCTTTCAATGAGGCTTGGGCGCTATGGGCGCCTGCTACCCGGCGCGGCCGTTCTGGTTTGCGGCGGCGGGGCTTAACCGGTGTGGCGTTGCGGTTTACCCTGTTGCGTTTGCCTCGGTTTGAATTGTTAGGCGCCATGGGCCGCTCCAGGTTCGTCGCCGTCGTGGATCAGGCGACCCTCACGCAGGGTCAGCAAACGGTGGTTATAGCGGGCGATCAGGCTCAGGTCGTGGGTGGCGATCAGCACGGCCACGCCAACCCGAGCGAAGTCTTTGAACAGGTCCATGATTTCTTCAGAAAGGGCTGGATCCAAGTTGCCGGTGGGTTCATCGGCGAGTAAGAGCGGGGGCTTGTTCACCACGGCCCGGGCAATGCCCACCCGTTGTTGTTCGCCGCCGGAAAGCATAATCGGATTGAGCTTTTCTTTGTCCAGCAGGCCCACCTTGTCCAGCGCGGCACGCACCCGTTTGCCAATGTCGGCGCGAGCATAACCCGCGATCACCAGTGGCAGGGCCACGTTATCGAATACGCTCCGGTCAAACAGCAGTTGGTGATTTTGATGAACCATGCCAATTTTGCGGCGCAGCAGGGGAATTTGTCGATTGCTGAAGCCATTTAGGTTCTGGTTATCGATCAATACCTGCCCTTGGGTCGGGCGCTCGATCATCATGATCAGCTTTAACAGGGTGGACTTACCCGCCCCGGAATGACCGGTGAGAAATGTCAGCTGCCCGGCGGGGAGGGTGAAATCGACCTTGCTGAGGGCATCTTTCCCGTTCGGGTAGCGTTTGCTGACCCGGTCAAACTGAATCATTGAAGTCCTTAAGCCGCTACAAGCCGAAGCTTCAAGTGCGGCTTGCTGCTTGTCGCTTGAGTCTGATTTTAACCCGTTACATCTTCAAATAAGGCCTGAACGAACTCTTCCGCGTGGAAGGGGCGCAGGTCTTCCAATTGTTCCCCAACGCCGATAAAGCGAATCGGCAAGCCTGTGCGCTTGGCCAAGGCAAACAGGATACCGCCTTTGGCGGTGCCGTCGAGCTTGGTGAGTGCTAACCCGGTCACGCCCGCAGCATCACGGAACTGTTCAGCTTGGTTGATGGCATTTTGGCCGGTGCCTGCATCCAGTACCAGCAATACCTCGTGGGGTGCGTCCGGGATCAGCTTCTTCATTACCCGGGTAACTTTGGTGAGTTCGTCCATCAGGTTGCCACGGGTGTGCAAGCGCCCGGCGGTATCGGCGATCAAGATGTCGGCGCCGCGAGACTGTGCCGCCTGTACCGCGTCATACACCACCGAGGCAGAATCGGCACCGGTATGTTGGGCCACCACGGGAATATCGTTGCGCTCGCCCCATACTTGCAGTTGCTCTACGGCGGCGGCCCGGAAGGTATCGCCAGCAGCCAGCATCACGCTCTTGCCTTCGGCTTTGAAGCGGCAGGCCAGTTTGCCGATGGTGGTGGTCTTGCCGACCCCATTCACGCCGACCATCAGGATAACGTAGGGCTTTTTGCTGCTGTCGATTTGCATGGGCTGGTCCACCGGGACCAGCAGCTTGCGCAGTTCATTTTGCAGGGATTCGTAGAGTGCGTCGGCGTCCACCAGCTCTTCGCGGCTCACCTGGTCAGTGAGGGCCTGGACGATCACATCGGTGGCTTCCACGCCTACATCCGCCACCAGCAGCTGGGTTTCGATTTCTTCAAAGATTTCGTCGTCGATCTCTTTGGCGCCCACCAGCAAGTCCGCTAGGCCTTTGCCCAGCCCCTTGCGGGTCTTGCTCATGCCCTTCTTCATGCGGGTCCAGAAGTTGCCCTCGTCGTCGTTTACCTCGGGGCTGGCTTCGTCGGCAGGTGCCGGCTCAGGTGTGGCCGCGGCCGGCTGAGAGGCTGACTCAGCAGGCTCGGGGGCAGGGTCTGCCTCAGGTTTGGCAGGTGTTGCGGGCAGCTCGTCGGCGTCCACGCCGGTAAACATGCGCTTCCAGAAACCGGTTTTCTTTTCTTCCGGCTTTTCGTTTGGCTGTGGCCGCTTGTCGTCGTCGGGGGAAACTTCGTTGCTCATGATCAGTCATATCCAATCAAGAAGGGTGATCCTTCTTTTGCAATGAGGCTGCAAGAGCAGGGTGATAACCCGGTATGCTATGCCGGAGAAAAAAGGGACCTGCTTGCAGAGTTGCCGTTCGCGGTGCGAACGCGCCGCTATCCTACCATTATGGGGAGAGGGGAGCAGCTTTGGGTTTGCGGTCCCCAAAATAGAGGTATTTCATGAAAAGACTGATAACGGTACTGGCGTTGGGCCTGTGGTCGCTGACTAGCCAGGCGTCACTGCCAACCCATGCCTTTACGCTGGATAACGGCTTGAAAGTGTTAGTGCGCGAAGATCATCGGGCGCCAGTAGTCACGGTAATGATGTGGTACAAGGCTGGCAGTATCGACGAAGCTCCCTACGAAACCGGCTTGGCTCATGTGTTGGAACACATGATGTTTAAGGGCACCGAGAGGCTCGGCCCTGGTGATTTTTCCAAGTTTGTCTCCCGATATGGTGGTAGCGATAATGCTTTTACCAGCTACGACTACACTGCCTACTTTCAGCAATACGAAGCGTCACGCCTGCCTCTGGCGCTGGAGCTGGAGGCCGAGCGGTTGGGACACTTGGACATTGATGATGAAGAGTTTGCCCGTGAGCTAAAGGTGGTGATGGAAGAGCGGCGCATGCGAACCGACGATAACCCGAATGCGTTGGCCTGGGAGAAATTTCAGGCGGTGGCCCGCCCGGGTACCGGTTATGCCCACCCGATTATTGGTTGGCGTTCCTTATTGTCCCAGTTACAGCCGGAGCAAGCCCGCAGCTGGTATCAACGATTTTATGTGCCGGGTAACGCTACATTGGTGATTGCTGGGGATGTAACCCGTGATCAGGTTGAACCGCTGGTGGAAAAATTCTTTGCTGATCTGCCTGCCGGGCAGACGCCGCCGCGGCCCAAGCAAACGGTGAACCCGCCAGCAGGCGAACGTCGGCTGGCGCTGAATTTGCCGGTAAAAGTCCCCTTGTTGTACATGATGTACAACGTTCCTTCGCTGGTAACGCTGGAAGACAAAAAAGATTTCTATGCCCTGACCATGCTGGCTGGGGTGCTGGATGGCGGCATGAGCGCGCGAATCGAAACGGATCTGGTCCGCGGTCAGCGGCTAGTGGCCGGTGCTGGCGCCAGTTATAGCGGCATTCAGCGAGGCGATGGGACCTTTACATTGACTGCGGCACCGAACCCTGGTGTGACGTTGGCTGACGTGGAGAAAGCGCTGCTGGCACAGATCGAAACCCTGCAGACCACCTTGCCCACTGACGCGGAAATGGCGCGGGTGCGGGCCGGGGTGTTGGCGGGTCAGGTGTATGAGAAAGACTCGGTGATGGGCCAGGCCATGGAGCTGGGCATGCTTAGTACCTTAGGGTTGGATATTGACCTGTCCACTCGTTTTGCCGAACACCTGGAGGCGGTGACCGCTGAAGATGTACGACGTGTGGCACAGCAATGGCTGGTGCCGGAGCGTTTGACCGTGGGTATGGTGAAGCCGACAGCGCCCACCTCTGATGAACAGAAAGCGGAGCGGCAACCATGAAGATAAATCCTTTCCGGCTGGCCTTCCTGCTCGGCCTGAGCGTGGTGCTGAGTGCCTGCGCGGGCCCCTTTTCTGGCTCTTTCCCCACTACTGAAGCGCAGATTGCAGAAACGGATCCCCAGGCGCCGGCGCTGGATATCCAGTCTTGGCAAACCGAACAGGGAGCCAAGGTGCTGTTTGTGGCCAGCGATGCATTGCCCATGCTGGATATCCGCCTGGTCAGTGATGCGGGTTCTGCCCGTGATGGTGCGCACCCAGGGCTGGCCTCGTTGACCAGCGCCTTGCTGGGTGAAGGGGCGAACGGGTTAAGCGTGGATGACATCGCTCGCGGATTTGAAGATCAGGGCGCCAGTTTTTCCTCTTCCAGTTACCGGGACATGGGGGTGATCAGCCTGCGTACATTGTCCGACCCCGAGTATCGCGAACCGGTACTGGCGCTGTTCCAGCAAGTGATTGCCAGCCCCACTTTCGAACAGGATACGCTGGCACGCATTCGTACCCAAATGATGCAGGGCTTGCGCATGGAAACCCAGGTGCCGGGCCCGCAAGTGAATAAAGCGTTTCAGTCCACGGTGTTTGCCGGTCATCCCTATGGACAGCCCAGTGATGGCACCTTGGACAGTTTGCCGGCGATCACTCGTGACCAGCTGCAGGATTTCTACCAGAGCTACTACGCGGCGGGTAACACCGTGATTGCTATGGTGGGTGATTTGGATCGCGCACAGGCACAAGCCATTGCCGCAGAGATTAGCGCAGCCCTGCCGCAAGGCGAGGAGGCACCGGCCTTGGCGCGGGCCCAGCCGTTGACTAAGCGTCAGCGCGAACACATTACCTTCCCTTCTGCCCAGACTCATATCTTGCTGGGTAATCAGGCCACCTGGCGTGGCAACCCGGATCATGTGGCCTTGTATGTGGGTAACCAGATTCTCGGTGGTGGCGGCTTTGCCTCTATTCTCACTGACGAAGTGCGGCAGAAGCGGGGCTACGTTTATGGGATCAGCAGTTTTTTCAGCCCCATGGCGGCCGGAGGCCCGTTTCAGGTAAGCCTGCAGACGGGCAATGACAATGCTGACGCCGCCTTGACCCTGACTCTGGATCTGATTGACCAGTTTGTGCAAGACGGCCCCACCGATGAGCAGCTGGAGGAAATCCGCGCTAGCATTCTTGGCAGCTTTGCTTTGGGTACCGCCGACAATAGCGACATTATCGGTCAGCTGGGGGCTATCGGCTTCTACGACCTGCCGCTGGATTACCTGCAATGGTTCAACCAGCAGGTGCGCACGGTGACCGCAGAAGACATTCGTGCTGCGTTTCAGCGCAACCTGGCGCCGGAAAATCTGGCCATCGTCAGCATTGGCCCTGAGGCACCAAAGGTTATGTCGGTGGCAACGGACGCGGACAATACGGCCAATGAGGAGCCCGCTGACCGTGCCCCGTAAGCATTCAGGTAGACGCCCTGCTGCCAGCGCTCAGGGGCAGAAAGGGCAAGTAAGAATTATTGGTGGCGAAAGGCGCGGTCATCGTCTGCATTTTGTGGACCATGGTGGCGATTTGCGTCCGTCCTCGGATCGTATGCGCGAAACCCTGTTTAACTGGCTGCAATTTGAGATACCGGGGCTGCGTGTGCTGGACTTGTTTGCCGGCTCCGGTGCGCTGGGCGCGGAAGCCTTGAGTCGGGGCGCCTGCGAAGCTGTGTTGGTGGAGAAGCAGCGAGAGCGTAGCGCGGACCTGCGACGCCAATTAACGCCGCTGTTCGAGGGGCGCCTCACCGTGCAGTGTGCAGACGCGTTGAGTTGGCTGCCTACGCAACGACAGCCCTTCGACTTGGTCTTTATCGATCCGCCCTATGATTTGGGCCTAGTGTCGCCGACCTGTGAGGCCTTGGAAGCCCATGGGTTGCTGGCGGACGGGGCGATTATCTATGTGGAAAGCCGTCGGAAGGGAGAGGTGCCGGCAGTCCCGGCCAACTGGCAATTGACGAAAGAGAAAAGCAGCGGCGATATCCATGCGCGGTTGTATCGGCGGCAAAGCGAATCGGGCTGAGTCAGGCTAGCGTTACGTGCGAGGCATCAGGCGTTTGGTTTTTGTGCTGCAAAAATGGCACAACCTGCACTAGCTTGCTGGTTGTGGCTGCCGAATACTGTGTCTATAAGCAACGAGGACATCGCTATGAATGCCAATGTAACCGCCGTTGCGGCGCCGGTAACGCGTCAGCCGCAGAAAAAAACAAATAAAAGCGACATTCAGCCCCGCAAGATGGATTTTGAATTTGATCCGTCCATGCCCCGGTATTGGTTCGACAATGACCAGTTCAAAACTATGCTATTGACGGCGCTGTCGTGCACTTTTCCCGAGGGGGAGCGTTTTTTTGTCCGTTCCGTTCGTCATTTTCAGAAAAAGCTCACTGATCCTTTGCTCCGTGAGCAAGTGAAAGGTTTTATCGGTCAGGAGGCGCATCATGGCAACGAGCACGATGCCTTCAATGCGTTCATGGAATCGAAGGGCGTACCTACCAGCAAAGTGGACGCCTTTGTAAGGGACGGCCTAAAGTTCATGGCCAAGTGGTTGTCACCGGAACGGCAACTGGCGAAGACTTGTGCGCTGGAACATTTCACCGCAATGCTGGCGGAAATGATTCTAGAGCATCCAGAAATTTTCGACGGCATGGACGAGCGCATGGTGCCGCTGTGGCTATGGCATGCGGTGGAAGAAAGCGAGCATAAATCGGTAGCGTTCGATGTGTATCAGGACCAGGTGGGCAGCTATTGGGTGCGCACCTCGGAGATGGCGCTTACCACGGTAGAGTTTATTGGTTTTACTATTTTCCACTACAACCAGTTGCGCGCCGAAATGGATGACTCCACCGACTGGAAGTCCGTGGGCCAGGGAATGAACTGGTTGCTAGGAAAGCCTGGCTGGCTGCGAAAGTTGGGGAAATCCTACCTGTCGTACTACAAACGCGATTTCCACCCTTCCAAGCGCGACAGTGGCTACCTGCGCCAGCAGGGGCTGGAGAAATTGTCGAGGTTGATGAAGCGTCCGCAATTATTGTCCTGATTTTTTAGGTTGAATTAGCGTGAAAAGCACCCGCTATGTCTGAGTTGGCCGGGCTGTGATCCCGGTCAGTTTTATGGCATTAATTCCATCGGCTTTTTTAGTTACAGGGTATATTCGAGGGAGTGTATTCCGGCAGGGAGAGCTCGATGACACCCCCTCCTTCTTCACCGTCCGGTTCTGATTCCACTGATGGCAAGTGCCATCAGTGGCGGCGCATATCACAAATGCCTGTGCTGGCATTCCCGTTTCGATTATTTTTTCTTTCCGCGGCTTTTGGCGGAGCATTATTGGTACCGTTATGGATGTTTCTACTCACTCAGGGAGGCATGGATAGCCTGGCCTTGGCGCCATTGCATTGGCATCAACATGAAATGCTGGGGGGCTTCCTTAATGCGGCCATCGCCGGGTTTTTACTAACCGCAGTCTGTAACTGGACCGGTACGCGTCCGGTGGACGGCGGGGCATTACTGGCTCTGTGGCTGCTGTGGTTGGCTGGGCGATTGGCGATGATGTTTGGCGGTTTTTGGCCAATTCTCGCCAGCATTGTCGACTTGTCTTTCCTGCCATTGCTGGCTTGGCTGGCAGGTACTCGTATCTGGCATGCCCGTCAGTATCGGCAATTGATTCTGATGGGGGTGCTGGCGGCTTGCTGGGTGTTGGATCTGTTGTTTCATCTGTCTGGTTCACCGCACTATTTGCAGGCGCTGGTGGTGCTGGCGGCGGTGTTGATATTGATTATCGGTGGGCGCATTACACCAGCGTTTACGCGTAACTGGCTGCAGGCCCGTGGCCGGGACAGTGCTCAGGTGCGCACCCCTTCCTGCGCTACGCCAGTGGGCCTGATATTGGCGCTGGCGGTGGCGGTGCTGGTGGCGCTCAACATACACGGAGCGCTACTGGGGGGGCTGGCACTGGCGGCTGCGGCCATGGTGCTGCTGCGTTTATTTGGCTGGGCGCCCTGGCAGATACGTGATGAACCGCTGTTGTGGATTCTGCACCTGGGGCATTGGTGGGTGGTGCTGGGATTTGTGTTGTTGGCGCTGGCGCAATGGCATTGGGTGGCGCCGACGGCATGGCTGCATGCCCTTGGCGCCGGCGCCATGGGCACCACCATTATGGGGGTGATGACGCGTGTAGCCATGGGGCATACCGGGCGCACCGTGGCGTTGCCCACCGGTGGTATTGTGCTGTATGCATTGGTGCTGTTGGCGGGGGTGTTGCGAGTGGTGACGGCACTGGGGTGGCTGCCCTGGGGGCTCGGGGTAGGCTGGTCCGCCGGCTTATGGAGCCTGGCCTTTGCTGGCTTCCTGTTGTTGTATTGGCAGGTGCTGACGCGCTCGCGTGTCGATGGCAAGCCGGGGTGATAGGGTGGGGGTGAATGATAGAATAGCTGCAGCGGCCGGAGAGGAAAGATATGCACTGGCTAAAACGATGGCTTACTCCCTGGCGTCAACGGTTGGGGGCTGAGCAAAAAGACACGGGGCCGGAAGCGGTCAGCAATCCGGCACCGGGGCCGGCGTTGGGTGAACACCACGCCGCCCATGGCAGTGATGAAGACCCGCAGCCTTTGCATCGGGGACGGCGTCGTTTAAAAGAAACCTACACCAGCCACTGGGATCTGGACTACATGCCCCGTGAGGAGCTGGAAGCGGTGCTGTCCGATGAGGCAGAAAAACCCGCCAATGAGAAGAGCTAAAAGCACAGGTCATAAGGCATTGGCCATTATCCCGGCCGAGCCACCTGCATTTCTGTAAAGCGTTTGGATACCCGCACCACGATGTCGCTCTGAAACGCTTTCTCGTAATGCACATCCAGAACATAGGCTTTGGCGCGTAGGCGAATTGCCAACCGGTAACCCACTTCAATTTCTTCAATGGCAAAGGTGACTGGCTTTTTCAGGTAGGCGTAGCGGCTGGTGACGATAATTTCTTCCACGATGGCTTTGGCCTGTTCGATATCGGCATTCAAGGCCACGTGGAAATCGGTGACCACCATCATGTCCAATTCGCCGGCATTGCCGGAGGCCACCACATCGGTAATAAACCGCGAGTTGGGGATGGTGACCAGATTATCGTCCAGGGTTTGCAGGCGCACGGTGCGCAGGCCGATGGAAACGATTTCTCCATAAACGTTATCGAAGCTGACCCGGTCACCCACCCGGAAGGGGCGATCAAATAACAACAGCAAACCGGCTACGAGTGAGGCGGCAATGTCTTTCAGGGCAAAGCCCAGGGCCACCGCGATGGAGCCGCCGGCAGCGAGCATGAATTCTTTGGGGGGCTGCAGTACGCCGATGACCAGCGCGATGGTGCCCACGGTGTAGAGTACAAAGCCGATCAGTGTGGTGATCTGCAAAATCAGGAAGCGTCGGGTGGGCATTTTCTCGGTGATTTTCAGGCTTGCTTTACTGATGCCCCAGTTCAGGGCCCACAGCACAAATCCACCGATAAACAGCAGCATTAATGCGTAGACGTTGAACAATTCCACTACGACAGTCAGGTCGTTGACTATATTTCCATCATTCATTGAGCAGGTTCTTCCGTGTTAGGTAGCTGATCACCTGCTGGTACCATAGGGACACCAACCGGTAGCGGCCATCATCGCTCTTGTGCAGAAACCCTGCATCGAAACCGCCTTTCAGCGCATAACGCACCACATTTTCTGGCAGGTGTGTGACCGCACTGATTTCGTGGCTGGTCAGATTTTCGTGGGTGGCAATGGCGGCATAAACAAACAGGGAGTTGTCACCCATGCCATCGAGAATACTGGCCGAGGGGGCGTTGGGCAGGCCCACGGTTACTTGTCGGCCTTTGACTTTTACCGAGGTCAGGAACAGCCGTAATGCCACCATGGGATTACCGCGACTGGCATCCCAAAGTAGGCTGAAATACCGTTGCTCGGCGTTGCGCAGGTTGCCGGCTTCCGGCCCCCGAGAGGACAATAACACTTCGTCGTAACGTAGCTGGAAACCACTTAGATGATGACGACTGAGAATCAGTGAACGAATATCGGTTTGTCCCCAGCGTTTCACCCGAACCACATTACGAAACTGGTATTCCCGACCGAACACGTTGCATAGGTAGGCCCAGCTTTGGTTGTTGATCAGTAGCAGCCAGAACACATTGTCCACCCGGGCGTTAACCAGATTGAGCACCGTGCGCCAGCCTTCCAGGCCGCCCAGTTGGGCAAGGAAGAAATTTTGCGCTTCGTCTAGCACCACCAGGGTGGGCTGCCTGTGTTCATCGTCCTTGACCAGCGCGGCCGGCCCGTCGTTGATTAGGTCGGTGCCCAGTGCATCGCCAATCAGCTGGTGAATGGCTTCTGGGGTGCAGGTCTTGGCGGGTACTTTCAGGTGCAAGGTATTTAAGGATTCACAGCTTTTTTCCAGTACCTTGTCGAGCTTGCCAAGAGAGACACTTTTGCCGCAGCCTTTTTCACCGGAAACCACCAAGGCGTTTTCATCGGTTTTATCTTCGTGCCAGCGCTGAATGCTTTTTTCTATGGCGGCTACTAAGCCGGTGTCGATGAACGGGGGTTTGTTCACATCGTCGGGCAAGGCGGGGGCAAACCAGCGTTCGTAGGATTGGGCCACCGGTTCTTCGCTATTGTCACCGTCGTCTTCGTCGGTGGCTACATTGGCACGGAAACGGAACCAGCGGGCTTTGAGTCGCATATACCAGTCAAAATCCGCCAGTACCCGGTCCACAAAACCAACCAAGAAACTTACCAGTGCAATGGGCAGTAGTAGGGGCGCCACCAACCAGAATAATCTCGGGCTTAACAAGCGGGCGATCAGTGGGTCTACTTGGGAGGGCATCGGGGCTTGCAGACACACTTGATAGTCCTTATGGCGTAAGGCCAGCAGGCGTCCAAGCCCGGTATAGATGGTCACCATTAGTATCCCAAGGAACAGGTAATACATTAGCGAAGGGCCTAGGCTTTCCCAAACGATGATGACCGGCGCCCAGGGAATAATGATCCAGCGGGCTAGGTTGCGGGCGTGCTGTGTCACTTGACGGGTTTGCTCGCCCCCTAGGTAGGCATTGGCGCTTTGTGCCACACGCAGTATTAACCACTCACCGATCAGGCAAAGCAGCCCGTAGATGACATAGAGCTGCGCCAGTGGCAGCAGCCATAGCAGAATCTTGCTGGATGGGGTGTCCAATAAGGAACCTAGATGATCAAGCACTAGCCAGATCAAAACCCACGGCAGAATCGGCGCCAAGCCACTGATCAAACGGCTGGCATTGAGTAACCAGCGGCGCTCACCACTGAGTTGAACCACCCGGTCGTGTAAAGCGAGCGCCCAGTGGCGGGTGCGCTGAGCCAGCTTGATTAGTAGCCAGAAGCCTGCGGCGCCGAGAATCAAGGCGAGAATGTTCTGCAGCACTGGCATGTAGCCGCCATCGCGTAAGGGGCCGTTCAGATCGTAGCGAACCAGCGCGAGGATGTCCCTCAGGTGTTGAGTAATTCGCTGGCTTTCGTGTTGCAACAGTTGTGGCGCCTGGCGCAGTCCTCCCAGGTTATCGATTTGGGTCAGCAATGGCCGGGTTTTCCATTGCTCCGAGCGTAGGGTGCGGCCGTTACTCTGGATATCCAGTCTAGCTTTGAGCAGGGTTCGCCATTCGTCGGAACGGACGCCGTTGCTGGGCAGCGGTAAGGCCGGCAAATTCAGCCACAATGCGTCCAACGTTTGCAGGGCAATATCGGGGTTATTTTGCAGTTGCCCAAGCACCGCCCACAACTGTTCGGTGTGTTGCTGAAGACGCTGGCTGGCCGAGGCGATGGAGGCATCGGGATTATCCGCCATGGCCTGTAGCTGCTCATGGTGAATTGCCAAGTTTCGGAATGCTTGTCGTTGAGCAAAGCTGAGGGAAAAAAACGAATGACGCAACGTATGAATGGACTGTTCCAGGCTGTTGATTTGCCGTGTCAGGTTGTCGATATCATTTTGTAGATCTGGGCACTTGCTGTCGGTGATGGCTAGTGGCTGGGGCGGCGGCAAGGGTAGTAGCGGTCGCTGATTTAGAGGGCGCCCCAATACGGTGTCGAGCTGATCCGAGGTGGGGATCTCGCCCTTAATCATCGCCAGCAGCGCAGCCTGGTTCTCCTGTAGCTGCTTACGTTGTTGATTAAGCTGAGCGTGAGTCAGTTCTGCCGCCTCACAGGCAGCACTCTCAGCTGCCTGCAGCGGCGATACTACCAATAGAGCCAATAGCCCAAAAACCAGCCAGACGCGGGGCGATACCATTCGCTGTTCCTCTGCTCCATGAAGGCCTGCGGTCAGGCTTGGTGTTGTTCTGTGTTGTGAGCATTGTAGGAAGGCGATGCCTGGCTTGTATAGCGATTGCCATAATTGATCGGTGGCATGGGGAATATCCACGGGTGTAAACATACCGGGTTGCTATAGTCAAAGCCATAAATCAGGACTGACCCGGCTGGGTCAATTTCTAGAAGGAGAATGCGATGCAAGAGATGACGGTACGTGCTTTGATGGCAAAACACCCCATGGCTATTGAAATGGGTACTGAGCTTACCGAGGTGGTGGATGTGTTGTTGCAGCACAAGTTTACTGGGCTGCCAGTGGTGGATAGCCAGAACAAGGTGGTGGGGTTTGTGTCGGAACAGGATTGCCTGCGCAGGTTGTTGATTTCCAGCTATCACTGTGAAGGTTCTTTGGTCGTGGAAGAATTTATGCACGACCAGCCATTGACCGTTAGTGAAGAGGATTCGGCGGTGAATGTGGCGGAGTTGATGGTGACCCAGAAGCCTAAGATCTATCCGGTGGTGAATGCCCAGGGCGTTCTGACTGGTTTGCTGACCCGTGAGCAGGTGTTGCGAGCTCTTAAAGACAATCGCCGGGGCTGCGATTGAGGGCTATGCGTTCTGTGAACCCGTAGCGTTTGCTGCTGTGGCCCAGTGGATCTGGGCCGTGTTACGGGGCCTCTAGAAAACCCCTTACGTGCTCAGCGTGGCTTGGATTACTCACTCGTTGTACTTTCTCGACAGGCGATTCCATGCCTTCAAAAACCCGCCTTCTGTGCCCCCAATGGGGTATAAATTGCGAACTAGCTTGAGTGACGGAGAATATAGGGCGTTTTTCAGCGCTTCCCTCGCAAGCTTTTTACAATCCGCCTGATCTCAACCGGACGCTTCATGCCATGTTCGATGCCTTGCCATCGGGGTATGCTCGGGGTCAAACCGTGCTACTGAGCCTCTATCGATAACGACTGAAAACCGCACAACCCCAGTGGAGTGATCATGGATTATCAAGACATCAAGACCGAGCTGGCCGAAAATATTTTGACTATTACCCTTAATCGCCCTGACCGCCTTAATGCTTTTACTTTGCGCATGAAAGACGAAATGGTTGATGCCCTGGCTGAAGCAGACAGCAATGATGATATCCGGGCCGTTATCGTTACGGGGGCGGGTAAGGTTTTCTGTGCAGGAATGGAAATGGAGCCAGAAGGTGGCGGCCACCTGTTTGGCTATGACGACGCTGAGGGTATGGAGCCGCCGTTAGAGACCATCCGCGATTCCGGCGGCGAACTGTCGCTGGCAATCTATAATTGTCGCAAGCCCGTGATCGCCGCCATCAACGGCGCGGCGGTGGGGGTGGGGATCACTATGACCCTACCCATGGATCTTCGCCTGGTGGCGGCCAACAGCAAAATCGGTTTTGTTTTTACCCAGCGCGGTGTAACGCCGGAGGCCTGTTCTTCTTGGTTCCTGCCGCGGGTGGTGGGTATACAGAAAGCGCTGGAGTGGGTGATTAGCGGTGATATTTTCATGGCTGAAGAAGGTGAGAAAGCAGGGCTGTTCCACAGTGTGCATGATAAAGACGAGGTGGTGGAGGTGGCCCGCTGCATCGCTCGAAAGCTGATTGCAAAAAGTTCGCCGGTGGCGGTGGCGTTGGCCAAGCAGATGTTGTGGCGCAACCCGAACTTTTCCCACCCAGCCGAAGCCCATGTGGTGGAATCAAAAATGATTTATTGGTCCAATGAATTTTGGGACGGGAAAGACGGGTTTACCGCTTTTCTTGAAAAGCGCCCGCCGCGTTTTGATACTTCGCTGGCGGATGTGCCCAAACAATTTGATTTTTGGGAAGCGCCTCCGATTAAATAAGGTGGTTTTTTGGGCCGCCGCTTGGCGGCCTTTTTGCGTGTGCGTCGTTTTGCGACGAAAATTATGAGGCAGAGAGTGATGAAAAAAGAAACCATTGCCATTCATGGGGGCTTTGCAGGTGACCCGCAGACCCATGCGGTGGCCGTACCCATGTATCAAACCACCAGTTATTACTTTGATGATACCCAGCATGGGGCGGATCTATTTGACCTGAAAGTACCGGGCAATATTTATAGCCGCATCATGAACCCGACTAACGCTGTGCTGGAAGAGCGTGTTGCGCAACTGGAAGGGGGCATTGGTGCCTTGGCGATGGCGTCGGGCATGGCGGCGATTACCGCGACGATCCAAACGCTGGCAAAAGCGGGAGACAATATTGTTTCAACCAGCCAGCTTTATGGCGGTACCTACAATTTGTTTGCGCATACCTTGCCGAACCAGGGTATTGAGGTGCGCATGGCCGATGGCCGCAATCCTCAGGCGATTGCGGATGCTATTGATGAAAAAACGAAGATGGTGTTCTGCGAATCCATCGGCAACCCGGCGGGCAATGTGGTCGATATGGCTGCGTTGGCTAAGGTAGCCCATGACGCGGGTGTACCGCTTGTAGTTGATAACACCGTGGCAACCCCTGCATTGTGCCGACCCTTTGAGCATGGCGCTGATATCGTGGTGCATTCGCTGACCAAATACATGGGCGGACATGGCACCACCATTGCTGGCGCTATCGTCGATTCAGGGAAGTTTCCATGGAAAGGAAACCCTCGCTTCCCGCAGTTTAATGAGCCGGATCCAAGCTATCATGGTGTGGTGTACGTGGAGGCCATGGGAGAAGCGGCGTTTATTGGTCGTGCTCGGGTTGTCCCACTGCGTAATATGGGGGCAGCGTTATCTCCCATGAATGCGTTTTTAATTATGCAGGGCATTGAAACCTTGAGCCTGCGGATGGAACGGCATTGCGAGAACGCGGTGAAAGTGGCGACATACTTGCGTGATCATGCCAAGGTGAGTTGGGTTAATTTTGCCGGGCTGGAAACCGACAAAGATTATGGCCTAGCGCAGCAGTACATGGATGGAGGAGTGCCCTCGTCCATTCTCAGCTTTGGTGTGCAAGGGGGGCGTGATGCCGGCGCGCGCTTTATTGATGCGTTGGCATTGATCAAGCGGCTGGTGAATATCGGTGATGCTAAGTCTCTGGCGTGCCATCCAGCGACCACTACGCACCGTCAGCTGAATGATGAAGAGCTGAGCAAGGCTGGGGTTAGTGCGGACTTGGTACGTTTGTCCATTGGTATTGAGCATGTTGACGATATCCTGGCGGATATCGAACAGGCGTTGGCGGCGGTTTAGTGCCTTTGAGCAAGCCTGAACGGGCCAGGGAGTATTCAGATGCTCCCTGGCCCTGTACCTCAAATCGGTCTGTCGTCATTCCGTGCGTTTAAAGGGTTTGGCAAAGCCGCTTTCATCGCAAAAGCGTAGTTGCAATCCCCTCCTTCAAGCTTCTTAGCCTGCAGTTTTGGTAACACTCTTTATAGTGGCCGCTTTCCAGTTATTGCATATACTCCATTTGGGCGATTTGATATTGCCTTAAGGTCCATATACTGCGAGTTCGTTTGTGATGGTTGGGGTATGGCAATGCATCGTTACTATCAATGGGCGCTCTGGCGCGAGCGCTTTATCCGCAATAGCATCATCATTTTTCCATTGGCTCTGGTGGCCGTGGGGGTTGCGGTAGTGGTTGCTGGTTGAGCGGCGGAGGCGCAAACGGCGAGTGAGAACAATAATAATGGTTTGCGGTTTTTTGGCCTGAAGAGGCAAGGCTTTAGTTTGAATTTTTTATGACGACACCGCCTGCCGCCTGCGTAATCGTTAATTTGATATTGCTGTTACGTTCCAGGCGTTGATTCGTCTAGCCACTGTTGTATCCGCGCGTAGGTGCGGGTTTGCTCAATCATGGCCATGTGCCCCATCTGGTAAAACAATTCACGGGTCAGGTGGTTCGCTTGCGCGTAAAGATGCTCCGCCAGCGCGCTGTCTACCGTGACTAACCAATCACCACGGGGGTGGGCATGGTTGGGTTTGCTAACGCTGCCGGCAATAAAAAGCTGCTGCACATGCGGATCCAAAGGCACCTTGCTGGTGGGGCGTGGGTCATCCAGCGGGCGGTCTCGCCACTGGTCTTCCAGTACATAACCAAAGCGCAGGTCGCGAATGCCGTCGGAGCGCAGGTTGGCAAGCCGCATCAATGGCCGCGAGTAGGGGGTGTGGCCTAGTAATCGGTTAGCTTCGTTGCTAAATCGTTCTAGTAAGGCGCCTTGATGTGGTGAGCCCAGGCAAGCCAAGTGAGTTACTTTATTCACCCAATGGTCGCCACGCTGGCGCCCTTGGTAAAGTGCGCTGCGCGCTACTAGCCCGCCCATGGAATGGCCGACCAGAATTATTCGCTTGGGCAAGACCGTATGGGCCAGCAGCCCGGCGAGTTTGCGGCCATTGTCGGAAATATGCAGGCCGGTGTTGTAGCGCAGATAACGGATATCTGCGTTGTAATGCTGGCGAGCCCACTGGCTGAAACTGTTGGCGGCAGGGTTGTTCCAGCAGGCGTCGTTCATGCACAGCCCGTGCAGGAAAATCACCAGGGTGTCAGCATCCGCTAAAGGTGGTTTTTTTGGTAATAGCGTCATGGGCAGAGCGTAACGGTTGTGCTGCTCAACCAATAATTGTCCGAAAATACCGTTGATGATGCTTTGCAGGTCTAAGCTATCGCGCAACTCCTGGTGTGGGTCGGCGAGCAGGTCAGCCATGCTGGTCACATTGCCGACTTGGCGAAAACCGTAACGAACCAAGCCGTAGACCATGGGGGCGGGGGTGTAGTCGTGCCCACGCAGGTGGAACGGATTGGCTATGGCGCCGTGGATATCTTGAACGACCTGGGTAATTTCATTGCCGAAACGGGTGACCAGCTGCGCCAGCCCCCCTGCATTCTTTCCCGCATTTCTCCCGATTTTCTTCATGTTTCTCCTTGTTATGGTGTTCATCTTACTCGGCTGAAAGCGCAGAGAACGGAAAAATGGCCAGGCTGCTCTGGTAAACCTGTTACGCCCTCCGGGCCTTCCTGGCTGGCCCGCACTCAATTGTTGCGTTTTTGATGGATGGGCTGTCCTGGCTCGCCCCCTAGAGAGTACCTTCAAAATCATGTCCTCTGCGCTCTGAGCGGGGCATAGATTGCGATCCAGCCTGAAAGGCTGAGCATGCACGGGGGGCACAGGCTCCTTAGCTCATCGGCGCGGTATTCTCTATCCGGTCTGTAACTCTTCGTAAAATGGCAGTGAAATGTGCGAATTCCCTTGGCCAAGCGTGAAGAACATGCTTACAGTGCTCACTGTCCGAATCAGTTAATTCAAGGAGTGATTCTATGCGTATTTTCGGCAAAGCGGCATTGGCCGCCATTTTCGCCTCTTCTGCCCTGCTGGCAGCCTGTGATGCCAATGATGGCCCGGTTGAGGATGCTGGCGAGAAGGTAGATGAGGCGGTGGAAAGCATTACCCCGGATAGCAAAGGACCGATGGAGGAAATGGGCGAAGATATGGATAACGCCTATGATAACGCCAAAGAGTCCGCCGAAGACATGAAGGATGCTGCAGAGCAGTAAGCCTTACATGCAGTGAGCTTTCCGCCTCAAGGCGGGTGATGCGACAACCAAAACCCTGGCCTTATGGTCGGGGTTTTGTCGTTTTAGGGGTAGAGGGCATTGAGCAGAGGGTTAGCAGTTGTTTCAGTGCGTCAGCTTCCTGGGGCGTCACCATCAACTGGTAACGTTGTTTGATGCGTTTCCAATGCCGGCCATATTCGCACCAATAGAGGCGGTTATCAGGAAGCCACTGATCCGGGCTGCGAGCACCTTTACTGCGATTGGCGCTGGCGGACACCGGAATCAGGTTGTCTGGGTCATTAGCGAATTGTTGGCGTAATGCTTTGTCCCATTGGTCGCCACCGTGGCCGTGGGCATGGCGCAGCGGCACAAAATGATCCACGTCCAAGTCCCCCGCACGGGTAAAGGTGCGGTTGGTGTAGGGGTCGTACCAGCGACCTGTGGCCACGGTGCATTGATCCGGGTCGGTGAAGGTCACAGTCTGCCGGCTGGAGGCAATCAATAATTCTGCCCGTGTGTCTTGGCAATCTTGGTCTGCGTCAGTCCAGTGGGGCCAGAGGTTTCGATCGTAGAGTCCACTGAACGCCCGTTGTGCGTCGGTGGCGTCCTGGTGGGCCTTTTGTTGTTGCCGGTGAAGCGTGGAGCAGGGGGCGCGGTGGCAATGGTAGTCACCGGTGCTGCGGTCGGTGTGTCCGCCTTGTTGGTTGAGGCTTCCGGGGTGGGCTTGCAGTGTGTTGCTGATAAGTAGGGTTAGTAGCGCAAGTAGAGTAAGGAGGGCGTAGTACAAAGGGGGGCCTGTTTATGTCGTTTGGCGGGAGGATAAGGCATATACGAATCTTGTTGTAGGTAAAAGCGTACAAAGGAAAGGTTGGGGCCGATTCCGGCGAGCTGTATCAGGAAGATACAAAACCGCTACGTGTATACACGTAAATTGGACGCTTTTGTTCTGTGGCGGCCTGGGCGGTATCGCTACAGTTAGCGTTGCCGGGCTGAACCGGTTTCACAACCTGATCCGGCGTCCATTTTTATGCATTGCAGGTAGGTAGTAGCCAATGCAGGAGTTGCAGCTTATGGAGACACAGCAAGTGGCAGGGAAGCCGCGTCAGCAAGAGCTGGAGCTGGAGGCGGTGAGAACGCGATTGCAGGCTCTGCAGGAATATTTAGCCGTCTACCGGGCAAGCTTTGCTTCCTCGGGTAGCGCGGATAGCTATGCTCGGGTGCGAGTATTGCGCAGGGATGTGTCTCGCCTGCGCGCGTGGGGTTGGTATCTGATGGGCTGCCGAGATGGTGCTCGCTGGTTGCCTGCTGTGCAGTGGTTGGCCCGTGTGCTGTCTGTGTTCGTGATGCCGCAACGGCACCGTTCACGGCGGCGCCAGCCTTTGCGTGCTATGCGCCACCTATCCAGTTATAGCTTAGTCGAGCGGGCCTATGCGGCGTTGGAGGATGATATCCAGGGGCGGTTGCTGACGTTGCGTCTGGCGCAGGGTGAACGGCCCACCGGTCTGAGGTCTCGTCAGATTACGATGCTGGAGCGCCAAGTAGATGAGGTTGTGCGGTTGCGTTTGTGTGGCCTGCCGCAAGCCCGTCAGATGACGGTGATCTGTCATCTGCTGGCGTGGGCCATGGCTTTGCGTTCCTGCCTCGGACTACGATTGCCGTTGGCGGACAGGGTGAGGCGTTGATGCAGGATATGTCGATGTTGTCTCCAGCGTTGGACTCTCTGCCTCGGGTATTTACCCTCTCTGACCTTAAGCAGCTGCAGCCAGAGGAGTCTGAGCGGGCACTGGATTGTGTTCTGCGCTGGCTGGAATCTGGCGTGGTCAAGCAGGTGGCTCCGCCGCGTCCGGTATTTTACAAGGTGGTGTTGGGTGACCCGTTGAGCGATGAGGATCGTTGTCGGGCTTTGCAGCGGGCCTTCCCGTCGCTGGTTATGGTAGCAGGGTCGGCGTTGTGGCGGCAGGGGCTGAGTCGTCAGCAGGATAGTGTGCTGGAATGCTGTGTGGCGGAAGTTGAGCTGAGCTGTCATTTGCCGGATGTTCGGCTGCATTGGCGGCCGCCTGCTTGGTGGTCAGTGATTCGTCTCGCGGGCGGAATTGCCGGTGACTATCACGGCGTGCCCATGCTCAATGCAGAATTGGCATTGGCCGATGCGTCCACGTTCGCTGGTGTGTGGATGCCAGATCGCGAGGCTGTGGATTGGAGTCGTTTGTCTACCGCGCGGCTCAGTGAGGCCAGTGACTATCTGCGTAAGTTGCGGCCTCGTTGAGCTCGTCGGCCTTGTTATCTTGACGGAAGCGGCCGCCTGCTATTAAATGAGAACCATTATCATAAATAATGGTTTTTCCTTATGTTGGTTGCCGTTCTCGCCACATTTGCCAGTGTGGCGCTGTTTTATCTGTCAGACCGACAGCAGCGCTGGCTGGATCAACCTCTCCCTGCCTTTACTCGCTTGATCGCTTTGGCCATGTTGGCCGGCGGGCTGCTGCTGTTCACCCTGCAATTGGGGGTCAGTGTGGGCCTGTTTGTAGGGTTGTGGGTATCCACATTACCGGCGCTGCTGGTGCCCTTGATAGTGAGTCATTATCGAGACAGTTATCAGCGCCGGGGTGGAAGCCGATGAGAGCTTTTTGGGCATTTGTATTCAGTTTGCCGCTGTCAGCAATGCTGATGGGGTTGCTGGCGGCATTGGTGCCGGTTCCTTGGCAATCTTGGTTGGTGTTGCAGTTGTTGGGGATAATGTTGTTGTGGATGTTGCTGGTGGTTTTGGTGGCAATCCCTGAGCGTACCTGGCCGCCTTTGGTGGCGCTGTTGGTGATGAACGGGGTTGCCTGGCTAGCGTTGCAGGCAACGGCCCTGTATGGAGGCGGCGCATGAAAGCGGCTCGTTTGCGGCGTTTTATCGATTTACATGCTTGGCTGGGCATGGTCAGTGGGTTGATTCTGTTTGTGGCGTTTTTTGCTGGCGCTATCAATGTGTTTCACCACGAGCTTCATCATTGGCAGACACCTCAGGCCACTGCGCAGGCATCGCAACAAGCCATTGATGGGCAGGCCCTTCTTACTCGCGTCACCGAGCAGTATCCGGATGCCCGTACTCGCCTGTTTTTCTTGCCTGAAGAAGATCCGGCAGTTATGTGGTTTCAAACCAGTGAAACCGGTGGGGGGGAGTGGCTCACCGCCCACGCCACGGATTTCGATACGGGCGGAGAGTACGTCGAGCAGCCCCGGTCGGCGTTGGCGGATTTTATCAATCAGTTGCATTACCAACTGGCGATTCCTAGTGGCGGCTTGCCCATCAACCTGGGGATGACGTTTATGGGGCTGATTTCGATACTGTACGGGGCGGCGCTGTTTACTGGCTTAGTGATTCATTGGCCAAAATTGAGCAAGGAGTTTTTTGCTCTTAAGCATGAAGGCAACCTACGCCGTTACTGGAAGAACATGCACAACCTGGTTGGCGTGATCAGTTTTCCGTTTCATTTGATCATGTCGGTGACCGGTGCCGCCATGGGGGCTTTTACCCTGGTGGCGGTGGTGCTGGGCACGTTAGTTTTTGGTCCTCAGCTGCGCGGGGTGATTGAAGAGGAAATTGCGGTGTGGCCGCCGGTACAAAGTGAGGGTGAACGCGTTGCCATGGCGCCGATTGCAGATTACTTATCTGCTGCGGGCGAAGCGTTGCCAGAAATGAGCGTGGACTGGGTGGAAATTCGCGGCTATGGCGATGCCGCTGGCTGGGTTGATGTGGCCGGCTCTGTACCAGGCTATGTGGGGCATCATGCCCATGTGGTGCTGGGCTCGACCATGGCAACGTTGAGCGTGATTGCGCCAGGGCAGCGCAGCTTGAACTTTGATACGTTCTCACCAGTTTATTCTCTGCATTTCGGGGACTACGGTGGCATGCTGGTGAAATGGCTCTACTTTGCCATGGGCTTGCTGGGGGCTTTGTTGTTTGTGTCCGGGAATGTGTTGTGGTGCGAGCGACGCAGTGATCGCCAAGGGCCCAGCCGGGCTTCTGCTTTTTTGTTGCGTTTGACGCTGGGGCTGTGCTTCGGGGTTGTGATCGGAGTGGCGTTCAGCTTTCTGGTTAGCAAAGGGCTGCCCTATACGCCTTGGGCGGCCTGGGTCGCCACGGTGGAGCGGGCGGTATGTGGCGGTGCGATCCTGGTATTGGTGTTGTGGAGTTTGCGCGCATCACCGCTGCGTTTTAGCGGCCTAATGCTGACGGCCGCGCCGCTGTGTTATTTGGCGGTGCCGGTATTGCAGGTTGCCTTGGAGGGCGAGCATGTACTCGACGGCGACAACCTGCTGATTAACGGCCTGTTATTGGTGGTGGCGTTATCATTGTGGGTGGTGCGGCGGCAGTTTCGCAAACGCGTGCGCCTGGCCGAGCCTCACCCGCTTTGGGTCGGAAAGGTCACTGAGGGGCAGCCTAAGCACCTCACCGAAACGGAACGGGAGGAGGGTTCTGCTTATTAGGCAGTATGTCGCTGCGCGCCCTATTGTGGTCGCAGAGCGGCACAAATAAGCGGGCCTATGGTTTCCGATGTTCTCCGCTTGGGAGAAATAAAAAGTCTGGAACAGATCGGGGGCAAGGGTTCTGTGGCGAATGCTTCGTCATCAAGGTAGTTCAGGCGGTTCCCTCGAGGGCATCGTGGCGTTGTATTAGCGATGTGCGAGTGCATACCGCTAGCGGTATGCACTCAGGTTGATCGTCTTGTTGGGTGCTACGGCTTCTTTGCTGATGGGTACGCGTTGCCGGCTAGCGGTTGGCGGGAAAAAATACCCATAATCGGCGTGCCCTGTGCCTGCAAGACCGGCTCAATATCCCGATGTAGGGCGTGGTAATTATAGAACGGCACACGCGGAAACAGGTGATGGATGGAGTGCAGGTTCTGGCCCAACCAGAACCATTCCAGCGGCTTCATCCAGCGCGGCATAATCAGGCTGTTAGTGTTGCGATAACGTTCACTTACCTTGTAAGGGTGGTGTGGACGATAGGCAAACCAGTAGGCGGTGAATAGCCCGCCTGTGTAATACCCCAGCAGCAGCACGGCGATGGTGCCGGGCTGGTCTACCATCGCTAGGAAAGCAATGCGCCAGCCGATCGATACCGCCAGCTCGGTGCAATAAATCAATCTTTCCTTGAATGAAGCAGTGGCCCAGCTGTGTTGCACAAAAAATGTGTTCTGCACCCACTGGAAGCGTAGCCCGGCGGCCAGCAATCCCAGTAGTCCCTGTTGCATCCCGCTGATAATAAAGTCGGGATCCTTGCCCGGTTGATTGGTATAGCGGTGGTGGGTGAAGTGCTCAATGCGATGGGAGGCATAGGGGATCGCAATAATGGGGGCCACCAGGTATCCGCACAAATCGTTGATCCATTTGCGGCTATCATTCTGTCCGTGAATATTGCCGTGGGCGGCCTCATGGAGTGGCGTATAGGACATGTAGGTCAGTACGGCGACCAGCAGGTAGGCGCCCCAGGCCGGTAGCGTGCCATTGGCGAATAACGTGAGTGTGGCAATAAAGGCGGCGACTACGGCCACGGTCAGTAAAATTGTCGGCCAGGCGGTTTTGCCCATATAGTGCTTGGCACAGGCAATGGCTTGTTTGTTCAATGTTGCCGCGTCCATGGTGCTGTCTCTTGTTGGTATGATTAAGATGAACATTACGTAGACGGCACAACAATCAGAATAGCCACCGTGGCCAATCACCCTGCAAAAGTGGCCAGTGTGTGACAGGGCGGTATCAACGGAACGGTTAATGCATCAATCAGACGACAAATTGCACCCGGTGGCCATCAGCCAGGTCATGCTCAATTTCGCCCAGCGAAACGGCATTGACCGGCAAACCTGCCTGCTCGGCACGGGCATCTTGGAAAGCGAATTATCCAGTGGTGAAGGGCTGGTGGCCCGCACGCAGGAAATGCGGCTGATCGAAAACTTGATGCTGGCCCTGCCGGAAGTGGGGGCTTCCGGGTTCGAGCTGGGCTTGCAGTACAATCTGGCCACCTTCGGGGTTTGGGGTTTTGCCCTGCGCACCTGTAAGACATTGCGTGAAGCTGTTGCACTTGGAGTGCGCTATCTGCCTTTGAGTACGGCCTATTGCCGCATCCTTTTGTGCGAAGAGGAGGATGCCTTTGGCATCACCTTTGACTCTGATCCCATTCCGCCCCATCTGCGCCAGTTTCTACTGGAGCGGGATATGGCCACTTCCCTTAATCTGGCCAGGGAAATTTCCCTTCAGGGGGCTGAATTCAAAGCCATCGAGTTCACCGGCACTCCCGATGTGGATGCTGCTGCGTTGAAAGCACTGTGCGGCATTACCCCCACATTTGGAGCTGGCTCCAACCGCATTATGGTTAACCGCGCCGGTGCCAGCCGGCCCTTTCCCGGCTACGATCCAGCCCTCACTCGCATGCTTGAGCAGCAATGTCAGCAACGTATGGATACCGTGGAAAGCAGCGGTATCGCCGGCAAGGTCCGTCAAAAATTGCTTGGCGAGTTGGGGCTGGGAGCCACCCTCAATGATATGGCCAGCGACCTGGCCCTTTCCACCCGGAGCCTGCGTCGCAAACTGGAGCAGGAAGGCACCAGTTACCGCGATTTGGTCGAAGAAGAGCGTCGCCAGCTGGCCCTGCAATTACTGGGTAACACCACCATGAAGATCGAAGAAGTCGCCGCTCACTTGGCCTATACCGAGGCAGGCGGATTTGTCCGGGCCTTCCGGCGCTGGCAGGGCTGTTCGCCAAGTACGTATCGGGAAAATGAGTGATGGGGGCGTGCTGTTGATTTTTGATAGCCCATAAAAAAACCTCCCGATGGGAGGTTTTTTTATCTGGTACGCCCGAGAGGATTCGAACCTCTGACCTTTGCCTCCGGAGGGCAACGCTCTATCCAGCTGAGCTACGGGCGCAAAACTTGAAGAACTTGGGGGTTCAACGGGCGCGAATGATAGCGGTTTGTGGCGGCCTCGTCCATGGATTGGGTGCATCCTGTGTTGTGATCGCTATAATCGGCGCGTCGGGAGCGTGTCCCGGTATCTGACCATGAGCAGGCTGTCTCTTTCCGGGTTTCCGGCAGTGCTGTTTTCCTGACGAGCCCGTGTCCGCCGTGTGCCAATGTGGTGGGCGGGCTTGTGTTGGAGAAAGTGGGGATGAATCTGTATTGGGTCGTGTTATTACTGGCGGTGATTGTGGAAATCGCTTGGGCCATGAGTCTCAAATGGATCCAGCTTAGCCCAGGGGTGCTCTCTATTGGCACTTCACTTGTGCTCACCGGCTTGAATATGTTGATGTTGTCCTATGCGATGCGGGGCATTCCCGTGGGCACGGCATACGCCATCTGGACAGGGCTCGGTGCGGTGGGTATTACCCTGATCGGTATCGTGTTCTTCAAGGATCCGGCCAATGCGTCACGGCTGGCCTTTATGGCATTGATTGTGGTGGGGATTGTCGGCCTGAAGTTGACCAGTGGTCCGGCCTGAAAGAGGCGAGGGTGAGGTAAGGGTTGGATCTGATGGCTGATGTGGTGCCGAATCGTTCGTTCGGGTATTTTACAATCTTTTCCCGCTAACGCGTTGATACATCGGTACCCTTTGCGGGCAGATGTTGGCCTGCAACAGATGGAGTTTAACCGTGCGCATTGCTTATCTCGAAGATGACATGGCCCAGGCGGAGCTGGTCACTCACTGGCTTAAAGAGGCTGGCCATAACTGTATTCACATGGCCAGTGGCCGTGATTTTATGTCCCTTCTGCGTCGTGACACCTTCGATATTTTGGTGCTCGACTGGGAAGTGCCAGACATGAACGGCTACGCTGTGCTCGAAGAAGTACGAGCCAGCGGTAATCGCACCCCTGTGTTATTCGCGACGCAGCGTGATGATGAATCATCCATTGTCGGCGCACTTTCTCAAGGGGCGGATGATTATATGGTGAAGCCTACCAAGCAAGCGGAATTGCTGGCCCGTATTAGCGCTCTCGGGCGTCGGGCAGGGGTATCGGAAATGGATGAAGAAACCACGCTGAATGTGGGGCCGTGGACCGTGGACCGGTCCCGGCGTCAGATCCTGCTGGATGAAGAAGCGATTAAATTGACTGACAAGGATTACGAGCTGGCCTGCTATTTGTTCCAAAATGTGGGCAAACTCATGAGTCGGGCGCACTTGCTGGAGAAGGTTTGGGGTATCATGACCCCGATTGAATCACGCACCGTTGACGTGCATATCAGCCGGATTCGACGTAGCCTGCAAATTCGCCCTGAACGAGGCTATCGAATTAAAACGGTGTACCAGCACGGATATCGTCTGGAGCCGATCGAAGAATAAGGACACATCTATGAGGGTCTGGTTGAGCACGGCCATGCTGCTGTGCCTGCTATCAACGGCCTGGGCCGGGGATGATTGGCATTATACCTTGCGCCCTGGCGACTCTCTTTGGAAAGTCTGCCAACAGTTCGCCCAGACCCCACAAACCTGCTGGGGTAAATTGGCACGCCATAATGACCTCGACGACCCTCATGTTTTGCACTCCGGCGACACCTTACTGGTGCCAACGAGCTGGTTGAAGGAAAAACCCATTCCGGCCACTGTTGATGCGATCACCGGTGAAGTGATGTTGTATCCAGCTAGCGGCGGAGAGCCTCGTCGGCTGAGCAATGGTGATGTGGTTGGTTTTGGTGATGCGTTGGAAACCGCCGCCAATAGTAGTGCCCGCCTACGTTTTGCTGATCAGTCAGAAGTGCATATTAAGCCGACGAGTTTGCTGGTTGTGACCCGCTATCGTCGTTTTCTGAATCACCAAAATGAACGCACCGAGCTGCGTTTGCAGCGCGGTAATATCCGTAACCGTGTGAGTCCCCGCCAAAGTGACGAGGCTTCTTTTGAGGTCTACACCCCCGGTGCCGTGGCCGCGGTGCGGGGTACGGAGTATTACTTGGGGGTGGATGGAGCCGAGACCACGCGAAATGAAGTCATAGAAGGGCGCGTGGATGTGGGGGCTCGTGGTACGGAGCGTCAGATAGAGGGGGGCTACGCGACCCTGGCGCATGTGGATGAAGCGCCGATTGAGCCGGTGGCATTGCTGCCGGCTCCAGCCATGGAAGTGACAGCGTCGCACACCGGTGTGGTGGCAGCATGGCATACCCAGTCCGAGGCCCGGTCTTACCTGCTGGAGCTTTATAGTCAGCCGGCAGGTCGATTGCTGAATCAAGATTACCTTTCCTCTGGGCACTGGCAGAAAGAACTGCCCGTGGGCGACTACCGTCTATTGGTGCGGGCGGTAGATGAGAACGGCCTGCGCGGTGATGAAAGCTGGCACGTGTTCAGTGTGCCCGCGCCGCCAATAGAGCCCGAACCTGTTCCAGAGGAAGAAGATGCGCATTGGGATGTTTGGGTGTTCATGGGTGCGGCCGTTCTACTCTTGGCGCTATAACTTATGCGCAATCGTCTGAGCCCGGATCAACGCCGTTATTTGGCAGAGCATGTATCTGTGCTTTGCTTGGTCGTAGGCTTGTGTGCGTTGTTGACCATCAGCGGTGCGCTGTCCTTTGTGGATCGGTATATCTACGACAACCTGCTGCAAGCCCTCCCTGACGACCCCTCCCAGGATGTGGTGATCGTTGGGATCGATGAATACAGCTTGCGCGAAATTGGGCGTTGGCCCTGGGATCGGGAAGTCCACGCCCAGCTGATCGAGCGTCTTACGGAGATGGGCGCCCGTGCTGTGCTCATGGATCTGATTCTGTCTGAGCCTGACCGTAACAACCCGGGTTCTGATGTGGCCTTGGTGCAGGCCATGGAAGCCAACGAGCATGTGTACCTGCCCGTGCATGTGGAGCAATTGCGGGCAGGGGGGCAGTTGATTGAAGTATTGCCTTATTCACCGTTTGCTCGTGCTGCAGCCGGGTTGGGGCATGTGGATTTGGAGCTGGATGCCGACGGTGTGGCTCGGTCGGTCTATATGCGCTCGGGGGTGGGGCAGGCTTGGTGGCCACACATTACCCACACGTTGCTCGTGCAAGAAGGGATTTTGTCTGAACAGGTGTTTCTCGCCGATAAGGGCGAAGAGTTTTCTGGGCTGGCTAATGTCCGTCGATATCACCGTTACATCCCTTTTGTCAGCGGCCCTAATAGTTATCCGCAAGTTTCTGCCGTCGAGCTACTCAATAACCGAATACCCGAACAATTGATTCGCGACAAAATTGTGCTCATCGGCGCTACTGCCGCCGGCTTGGGTGACATGCTGCCCACCCCTATGGCGGATCAGGGGGAGTTAATGGCCGGTGTCGAGATCAATGCAAATCTGCTGGATGCCTTGCGCGCCGATCGTCTCATCCGCGATTTAGCCATGCCCAGTGCGTTGGTGCTTGGGGTAGTGCTGGCTCTGTTGGCGCCCTTGCTGATGCCTTATGTGTTGCCACGCTGGAGCATGCCGCTGGTTTTTTCGGTGCTGTTGCTGTGTTTGCTGGTTAGCATGGCCTCGTTGATTTCTTTGCGCTTGTGGTTTGCGCCTAGTGCGGCCATGGCATCGGCCATCATGGCCTATCCATTATGGACTTGGCGGAGGCTGGAGTACTCGCTGTCCTATATGCGTAATGCCCTAGAGCGGTTGTCGGAATACAGCGATTTGAACCAACGGCTGACGCAGCCCTCCTCATTGGCACAAATGAGCCGTATGTTGGACCAGGTGCTGCCGGTGCGCTCCTGGCGCTTATTAGGTGGAGAGAAGCCGTTGCGGGGCGGCGACAGCCTGCCGGCGGCCACATGGAAAGGCGAGTTGGCGCGCCAATACCGGTTCCGCCATGATGGCCGGCGCTATGAGCTGGATCTGGTTTGGGAACAGGCATTACACGCGGATACCTATGATTACTGGGTGCGGGCCATGTTGGTTCGTACCCGTACGCGGGCTCCCAATGTGGGGCCACGTTACGAAGTATTGGAAAAGCACATTGAACGGTTGCGTCGTGAAGAAGAGCGGCAAGAGGCGCTGACGCGTTTCTTTCAGGTGACCTTGGCGCAAATTCGAGAAGGCGTGGTAATTGCTGATGCCTGTGGGGTGATTGTCTATGCCAACCCGCAGGCGGCTTTTTTACTGGGGCTGGAAGTGGGCGCGCTGGATTCCGGGCAGCCTATGGTCACGGAACAGAACAGGGAGTTGGAACTGCGCGAGCACTGCTGGGACGATCTGCTATGCCAGACCCTCAGTGAGGGGCGGACCCAGATTGAATGCCGCAACCGGCAGGGTACGGATCTGTACTTGGATATGCTGCTAGTGCATGCAGGTGATAATCCGGGGCGGATGATGATTATCTCCTTCAAGGATATTAGCGATGTGAAGCTGGCCATGCGGGCCCGCTCAGAAATGCTGGATTTCCTCTCTCACGATTTGCGTTCGCCCATGGTGTCGGTGTTGGCGTTAACGGAGAAAATGCGTCATTCCGGAGCAGAGCGGGATTTGCCGGTGTTCTTAGATAATGTTGAGCACTATGCCCGGCGTAACCTAAATATTGCTGAGCAATTCCTGCAGCTTGCGCGGGTGGAAGCGGTGGATTCCGTGGAAATGAACGAGCAAGACATGCTTGATGTGGTAGAAAGTGCGATTGATCAGGTGCACATTCAGGCCCAGCAGCGTGATATCGTCCTGCGTTTTGAATACGACCCGGATCAGGAAGTGTGGGTGCTGGGTAATAACGAGCTGCTGGAGCGCTTGGTCGTGAACTTGCTGACCAATGCGGTGAAATACAGCCATGAAGGTAGCTCGGTAGATGTGACCTTGTATGTCGATGGTGAGCGGGTTGCCTGTGACGTGCGTGACCGTGGTGTGGGAATTCCGCCTGAGTTCCAGGAACGACTGTTCGATCGCTTTAGCCGGGCCAGTACCAGCGGAGGCGCCCGAACCCGTGGCGCGGGCATGGGTCTGCGTTTCGTCAAAGTGGTTGCTGAGCGCCATGGCGGGGAGATTCGAGTTCACAGTGTGGTTAACGAAGGAAGCCGCTTCACCCTGTTTTTACCGCGTGTTGAGCTGACCTGATACTCCCCGAATCGCTGCGTTGCGGTGGCTCGACGGGTGATCTTTCTGTTGTCATAGAGGCTCGGGCGGAGCCTTATCGAGCGCTTTACTGAACAGCCGCTTGTCTCTAACGGGGGCGGCAGTTTTGCATTCATCGTTCGCTGTAACATCAAGCGTTTTGTCCCTACGCCTTGAGCGGGTATAATCGCCAGCCGCAGCGCCCATAAGGGGCCGTTTAGGGCCTCCGCGGCGAATCACAGAGAATTAGAGGTGTAATCGTGAAAAAGATGCTAACCGCCAGCCTGGTACTGGTCGCTACCCTGTTTGCCGCCGGTAGCGTGGCTGCCAAGAGCACCAAGGAAATTTCTCCCTACCCACTAGGTGAGCGCTCTGTTTTTAGTGATCGCGCCATTGAAGAGCGCATCAAGCCGGTGGGCTCTGTGTGTGTAGAAGGAGACGAGTGTGGCAGCGCTGCAGCTCCGGCAGAAGAAGTGGCCAGCGGCCCTCGTTCCGGTGAGCAAGTCTACAACGGTTCCTGTGCCGCCTGTCACGGTACCGGTGCTGCTGGCGCCCCAAAAATGGGTGACGCCGCTTCCTGGGCACCGCGCATTGCCAAAGGTGAAGCCACCATGCTCAAGAATGCTATCAATGGTATTAACGCCATGCCTCCTAAAGGGATGTGCATGGACTGCTCTGACGATGAAATCAACGCTGCCATCGAGTACATGGTTAGCAAGAGTCAGTAGCGGCTTTGCAGAAACTCTACTGGTACTCAATCGCAATGGTGTTGCCAGTGTTGTGGCTGGCCGGCTGTTCCGATGATAGCGCCCCGGCTAATGGGCCTGCTCAACAGGCCCGCGACGGGGCGCAGTTATATCGCCAATACTGTGTTACCTGTCACGGCTCTGGCGCCTTGGGGGCTCCCGGTGTAGGTAAGGAGCATCGACCCTACTGGTCCCATGAAATCGAAGAAGACGGTTTCGACGCCCTGGTCCTAGATGCTATAAATGGCTTCAACTCGATGCCGCCTCGCGGTGGCTGCTTTGACTGTAGCGACGACGAAATTCGCAGCACGGTGATCTATATGCTGAACAAAAGTGGGGCAAAGTAAGAAAAGACGCCGCACGCGATATGCTTCGCACAACAACGCGAAATAGTTTGTCTTTTTTATATTGCAAAGAGGCCGCGCCCCGGACGGGAACGCGGCCTCTTTGCATTTGGCACAAAAAGAACGTGCTCGTGTTGCCGTGTCAGTGCCGCGTTACCTAATCCAGTAACGCCCGAAGATTAGCAATGCTGGCTTCGGCCACTTCCGCTTCTTTGGCTTCATCTTTCTGAATGCCGATGCCCAGATAGTCGATGTCATCTTGCGGCATTTCATCCACGAAGCGGCTGGCAGTGGTGTCGATTCGCTCGCCGTATTGTTTGCGCGTCAGCGCCTGAGTCATGGCCAGGGTTTCTCGGGCGCGGGTGATGCCCACGTACATGAGGCGGCGCTCTTCGACGATGTTGTCTTCTTCAATGCTGGTGCGGTGGGGCAGGAACTCTTCTTCCACCCCCATCATGTAGACGTGGGGAAATTCCAGACCCTTGGAGGCGTGCAGGGTCATCAGTTGCACCCGGTCGGAGTCGTCTTCTTCTTGCTGCTGTTCGAGCATGTCCAGTAGCACCAGCTTCTTGATCACCGATTCCAGATCGCTGGCGCCTTCTTCGTCGTCTTCCTGTTTTTCCAGCATGCGCTCAATGCTGCGCACCAGTTGCCAGATATTTTCGATATTCTTTTCGCCGATACGTGGGCTGGAGGCGTTCTGCATCAACCAACCTTCATAATCCATGTCGGTGATGAGTTCTTGCACCGCTTGCAAGCTGTTCTGGCCGAAGCAGAATTGCCGCTTGGCATCGAGCCAAGCCTTGAACTTTTGTAGCTTCTCGGCGGCTTTCGGGTTCATGACCTCACTGAGCGCGAAGTCATCACACACGTGGTACAAACCCTGCTCGCGCTTGAGTGCCCAGGTGGCCAGTTTTTCCAGTGTGGCGGGGCCAATTTCCCGGCGTGGCGTGTTGATGATACGTAGAAAAGCGTTGTCGTCATCCGGATTGACCAGCAGGCGCAAGTAGCACATCAGGTCTTTAATTTCGCTGCGGGAGAAGAAACTTTTGCCACCGGATACCTTGTAGGGAATCGACAGACTTTGCAGTTTCATTTCCAAAATACGCGATTGGAAATTGCCACGGTAAAGTACGGCAAAGTCTTTCCACTGCAACCCTTTCTGTAGGCGACGGTGAAAGATGTCGCTGGCGATCCATTCGGTTTCAGCCTCTTCATCGCGTAGAGCAGAAAAGCGGATCGGTTCGCCGTAACCATAATCGGACCACAGGCTTTTCTCGAATTCGTGGGGATTGTTGGCGATGACGGTGTTGGCGGCTTTAAGAATGCGCCCGGTGGAACGGTAATTCTGCTCCAGCTTCACCACCTTCAGGGTCGGCCAGTCTTCCTGTAGCTGCGCCAGGTTTTCCGGGCGGGCGCCGCGCCAGGCATAGATGGACTGGTCGTCATCGCCCACCACGGTGAATTTGCCCTCCGGCAGGGTGAGCATTTTCACCATTTCATACTGAGCACCGTTGGTATCCTGGTATTCATCCACCAGCAGGTACTGAATACGGTTGCGCCACTTTTCCAGAATGCGTGGCTGCTCGTGGAACATGCGCGCGGGCATCAGGATCAGGTCGTCGAAGTCCACCGCATTACACACCCGCAGCATACGATCATAGCCACTGTAGGCCATGGCTGCGCGCAGGTCTTCGTCGGTTTCGGCAGTGCTCACTGCTTGTTCGGGTAGCACCAGGGCGTTTTTCCAGCTGGAAATGCGTTTGTGGATCACATCCACCGCGTCCAGGTCCCGTTCCGATTCACCTTGGCGAAGAATTTCCTTGAGGATTTCCTTGCTGTCCGCCCCGTCCAGAATGGAGAAACCGTTGCGCAGCCCGCAGGCTTTTAACTCGGATTTGAGGATGCGCAAGCCCAGGTTATGGAAGGTGGAAACAATCAGCCCCCGGGTCAGGTCACGGCTGACCAGCTGTTGCACCCGCTCTTTCATCTCCCGCGAAGCCTTGTTGGTAAAGGTCACCGCTGCAATATGGCGTGCCGGAATGCCCCGCTCCTGGATCAGCCAAGCGATCTTACGGGTGATCACGCTGGTTTTGCCGGAGCCCGCACCGGCCAGCACTAACAGAGGGCCGTCCGCGTAGTCCACGGCTTCCTGCTGGCGGGGGTTAAGCTTGCTCATAGGGCTCCGGTAACTCTGGGCGGGAATCGGGCCGCTATGATACCAGTGATGCCCTCGCGGCACCTTATGTCGGTTATCATGGCGGTTTTACTGGTAACGGTTTTTTGCCCATGCGTTTGGACTATTTTCTTGCCCACAGTGCCGGCCTGACTCGCAAGGAGGCCAAACAGCTGATCAGCCGTGGTGCGGTGACGGTGGAGGGGGAGGCCAAGCCCAAAGCCAATTTGCAGTTGCGCCCGGATCAGGCGGTGACCGTTCACGGTGAGCGGGTGCAGCCGCCGGGACACCGTTATCTGATGCTCCACAAGCCTGTGGATGTGGTCTGCTCCACGGAGGATCCTGGCCACCGCACCGTGCTGGATTTGCTGCCGCCAGAACTGCGCGCTCAGGTGCATCCGGCCGGCCGGTTGGACCGGGATACCACCGGCCTGGTGTTGCTCACCTCCGATGGGCAGTGGTCCCATCGGCTTACCTCTCCCAACCATGCCTGCGGCAAGCGTTACCGGGTGCAGTGTGCGGACCCGGTCAGTGATGAGGATATGCAGGCGCTGCGTGAGGGCGTTTTGCTACGCGGGGAAGACAAGCCTACTTTGCCAGCACAGGTGGAACGGTTGGATGAGGCTTGCTTGCTGCTGACCATTCGGGAAGGGCGTTACCATCAGGTTAAACGCATGTTGGCCGCCTGTGGTAACAAAGTGCTTGGGTTGCACCGGGAGCAGATCGGCGAGATTCAGCTGGATGCGGCTCTGGCGCCGGGGGAATATCGCGCGCTGACTGAGGACGAGGTCGAGAGTATCTGACGCTATTTTTGCTGGTGTGCCGGTAGTGCGCTGATAGGAAAAGCGAAAAGGCGGAGATGTTTTGCCGGTATTTTTTCCTGCGTTTTTATTCTTTGCGCCAAGCCACATGTCTTTCTTTCAACGGTCTACGCAACGGCATTACGTCCACGGCGCTCAATGCTTAGCGGGTTTACTAGGGCGTGGGCATCGTTATACGCCCACGGCGTTTGGTCGCTCCCCAAGGCGGCCCATCACCTCAATGGTCGTAATGCGGGTGATGATAATGCTGCCCAGGGCAGGAACCATAGGTCATGCAGTGGGCGTGACGTGAAGGTGGCGGGGCCGAGGCCCTTCTTTGCTACATCACAAAGGGTGCGGGCATTATCGGTGCCGAACCTGGCGATTGTAAGTAGATGATCCCGTTGTCTCGCGTTGCCCTTGGATATCTGCGATAGGGATATTTACAGCAAAGGGATTGTCAGAGAGACAGAGAAGGGCTGTCGCGAACTGCAAGGCTAGACAGCTTTCGGTCATTTTCGGACAGGTGGAGAAGTGGCGTATAATGGCTCCATGAACCGCTATCGTTTTATTCAGCTTGATCCGGGCACTGGCCGTTCGCCGGTGCCGGTGAACTACGTTCGCAATCTGCTCGAACTGATCAGCGAGGTGGGGGTGGACACCCGGCGTTTACTGCGTGAGGTGGGGTTGACCGAAGAGGCTATCTATAACCCGGAACCGACACTGCGTTTTGAGCAGTTCCGCCAAGTGATGGTGGGGGCCCGGGAAATGACCGGCAACCCGGCGTTGGGTCTGGTGTTGGGTCAACAGCTCACGCTCACAGCCCACGGCCTACTGGGCTATGCAGCTATCAGCAGTGTGGATCTGGGTGATGCTTTGCGTTTGCTGGAGCGTTATTTCCGGACTCGTACTCGCTTGTGTGTGCCGCGCATTGAGTCCTCCACCGAGGGGGTTCGCTTCTGCCTTCTGGAAAGTGTGCTATTGGGCGATATTCGCGAAACCTACCTGGAAGTGGTGGTTGCGGCAGTCGTGGGCGGGATTCGCTACCTGCTGGGTGAGCGTTTCCGCGGTGTTGTACTGGAGCTGCCCTATGCGCCGCCGGCCCATGCAGACCGATACCGTGAGCTGTTGGAGATGCCGGTGGAGTTTGGTGCTGAGGTGGCCGCCCTGCGGTTACCGCATTCCTTGCTCAACGAACCGTTCACCTTGTCCGACCCGGCATCGCGGCACATGGCTGCGCAGAAATGCGAGCAAGAGCTTCGGCGTCTGGAGGCGGACCAGGACTGGGCTAGCCGGGTGTATGCACGCTTGATGCAGGCGGAAGGTATGTTGCCCAGCTTGGAGCAACTGGCGGGTAATTTTCATGTCACCTCGCGGACCCTGCGCCGTTATTTGAATGCACTTGGTGTGAGCTACCGTTCCTTGTTGGAGGAAGTGCGTATGACCAAAGCCATGGCGTACCTGAAGGCGAACATTACCGTGCAACAGGTCGCCAGCCGCTTAGGCTACGCGGATCCTAGCAACTTCGCCCGTGCCTTCCGTAAATGGACCGGTCACCCACCGAGTCACTTCCAGCCTTAACGTTTCCAGTGGCGATCTTTAGCAACAATACGAAGCGGGTGGTGAGTCATGCTCGGCCCATGCCCGCCCCACGCCATCATCGTTTGTGATATGCCGTGGGCACGGCGTTCCAAATGATGGGGGCAGTCCAGTGTTGTTGTGTACAGCGTTCCTCATCTGGCAATCCCCGCGCCATAACGCTAGTGTTCCCGTCCTTGTCAGCAAGAAAACAACCCATGAGTCATCACGAACCCGTTCTGCTGGTTTCCCGGCATAACCACCCCCGCGGCAGTTGTCAGCGTGGGCGCATGCAGCGTCAGCGGTTGATTCATCGTGCGTCCTATGTGGTGGTGACAGATCTAGCAGGAAGGGTATGCGTGCAGAAACGGGCAGCAGACAAGCACTTCTATCCCGGTGGCTGGGATTTGGCCGCCGGTGGGGTAATGCGCCCGGATGAAAGCGTGGCTCAAGGGTTGTCGCGAGAGTTGCACGAAGAGTTGGGTCTGCAGCGCCAGTTTTCTTGCTGGCAATGGTTCTGGTTTGCCAATCCTCATCACCGCGTCTGGGGCGCCCTGTCATCAACGGTAGCCTGCCCTGAGGCGGTGTCCCTCAGTGACGAAGTGGTCGCCGTACAGTGGCTGCCAGCCTGTGAAGCGCTGGCGTTGCCCGGTGCCACTCCGGATACTCGCCACGCGCTGTCCTTGCTGTTGTCATCGTCCTCCTGAGCGTTTTCGTCCTTGTGGCCGGGTGTCTGGCTGGATAGGTTTTTGTATCAACAGGGGGAGCTTTATGACTCAGCGATTCAGTGTGCGCGGTAAACGTATTCTCATCACCGGGGCCTCCAGCGGCTTTGGCGCCCATTTTGCTAGGGCTCTGGCCGAAGAAGGCGCAGACCTTGTCCTGGCCGCTCGTCGTGTAGATAAATTGGAAGATACCGCCAAGGCCGTGCGTGAACAGGGCCGAGACGCCATCGTGGTGCCCATGGATGTAAGCGACCACGCTAGCGTCGAGGCGGCTTTTGGCTGCATGCCAGCACTGGATGTGGTGGTGAATAATGCCGGCGTCTCCCACGAAGGTCCCACCGAGAATATTGCCGAAAGTGAGTGGGATCGAGTGATCGATACCAATCTGAAAGGCGTCTGGGCGGTCTCCAAATTTGCCATTCAGCAATGGCAACGCGATGAGCGTCCAGGCAGCATCGTGAATATCGCGTCCATTCTTGGCTTGCGGGTAGGCGGCCGTGTGGCGGCCTATACCGCTTCCAAGGCAGCGGTGGTTCAGCTCACCAAATCTCTGGCGCTAGATTGTGCGCGCTACAACATTCGCTGCAATGCCATTTGTCCTGGGTATGTGGAAACCGATATCAATCGCGACTTCTTTAGCAGCCCGCAGGCGGAGAAAATGCTTAAGCGTATTCCTTTTCGTCGGTTGGGCAATATCGATGAACTGGTTGGTCCGTTGTTATTGCTGGCCTCGGATGCGTCTTCTTACATGAGTGGTGCCATTATTGCCGTAGACGGTGGCCACCTTTGTACTACTCTTTAATGCTCGCCTACCGCTAGCCGCGGCAATCGTCGTTGCGGGTAAAGCGGCGCTTTTTTCAATCAGTAGCAAGGAATGATCATGGATTTTTCCCTGGGTCAGGAACTGGAAAGCTTGCGCCAGCGCGTGGCCATCTTTGTAGAAGCGGAAATCATGCCGCTAGAAAACGACAAGACCAATTACGACGGCCATGAGAACTTCAAGGAAAGTGTTGTCGATGCTCTGCGCGACAAAGCCAAAGCTGCGGGCCTGTGGGGTTTTCAGTTACCGAAAGAACGCGGTGGCCTGGGAGTGAATGTGTCAGGCATGGCGGTGCTGTATGAAGAGGCCGCCCGCAGCCCGTTTGGGCCGGTTGTGTTTAACTGCGCACCGCCGGACGACGGCACCATGATTATGTTGAACAAGATTCTCAATAATGAACAGAAAGAGCGTTGGTTGCAGCCGATGATCGACGGCAAGGTACGTTCCGCTTTTGCCATGACCGAACCCGAAGGTGGCTGCGGTTCAGACCCTTCGTTGACCTACACCTCGGCGACCAAGGACGGTGATAACTGGATCATCAAGGGGCGCAAATGGTTTATCACAGGCGCGGAAGGCGCGCAGACGTTTATCCTGATAGCCAAGACCAGCGATGACCCACGCAAGGGGCTTACTGCGTTTTTATTCGATGCGGATCAGCCCGGTTGGGAAGTGGTACGTCGCATTCCCATCATGGGGCCGGAGGAACACGGCGGCCACTGCGAATTGAAATTCGATGGCTTGGTCATCCCAGATAAAAACCGTTTACTGGACGTGGGCGATGGTTTGAAAGTCACCCAGATTCGGCTTGGCACGGCGCGGCTGACCCACTGCATGCGCTGGCTGGGGTTGGCCAAGCGTTGCATGGAAGAAGCGGCCAGTTATGTAGAAAATCGCATGAGCTTCGGCACCACCCTTGCTGAACACGAAGGCGTGCAATGGATGCTGGGCGACGTGGCCAAGGAAATCGAAGTGGGCCGGCTGTTAACCATGCAAGCGGCCTGGATGCTGGATCAAGGAGACTTTGCCAAGAAAGAAATTGCCATGGCAAAAATTCATGTGGCGGACACATTACATAAAGCGGCAGATACGGCGATTCAATTATGTGGAGCCCGTGGTTATTCCAAGGATACGCTGCTGGAGTGGATCTATCGCTACGCTCGCCAGGCGCGCCTGGTAGATGGCGCTAGCGAAGTGCACAAAATGGTGCTCTCGCGTCTGTATTTGAAAGAGAAGCGTGATTTCTTTAAGTGGCGAGTGTAGGGCCGCTGTGTGTTTGCTATGCGCGTCGCTTGCGGTTGTGGCGTTGTGGTTAACCATCGCAGAAAATTTCTGCTTTGGCCGTCAGTACGGTAGCGACGTTTCGTAAAGGGGCGTTAGGAGCTCTGTTTTTGCTGAAGGTTTTGCCGGTAACTTAGCGCTTCGCGAAGGTGGTCCCGCTCCACGTTGTCGCTACCCTGCAGGTCGGCAATGGTTCGCGCCACCCGTGCACTGCGGTGCAGGGCACGAGCGGACAACCCCAGCCGCTGCATGACGCCGGCTAACCAATCACGGTGAGAGCGCAGCATAGGCTCCAACTGGTCGTTTTTTAGTTCTCGGTTCAGTTGCTTTTGCCGCAACCATTGCAGGCGCCAAGCTTCTTTAACCCGTTCGCGGACCGTGTGGCTGGCCTCTCCCTGCTTATCTCCTAGAAGTTCGCTGGCATCCACGGCGGGCACGTCCAGGTGCAGATCAATGCGATCCAGCAACGGGCCGGACAGTTTGCTCTGATAGCGTTTGGCTTTTTCACAGCGGTAGCCACAACTTTTTTCAGGATCACCCAAATAACCACAGGGGCATGGGTTCATCGCCGCAATCAACTGGAAGCGGGCAGGGAAGGTGAGCTGCTGGGCGGCGCGGGCAATGCTGACTTCACCGGTTTCCAGCGGTTCGCGCAAGACCTCCAATACCCGTCGGTCGAATTCCGGTAATTCATCCAGAAACAGAATGCCGTGGTGGGCCAAGGATATTTCACCTGGTCGCGGGTAGCTGCCGCCGCCTACCAGTGCGGTTGCTGACGCGGTGTGGTGCGGGGCTCGGTAAGGCCGTTGATGAAACAGGCTGCTGTCACGAGGCTGGCGTAGAGAGTAAATCGCGGCCACTTCCAGTGCCTGGTTCGGGTTCAGTGGCGGCACCAGCCCGGGTAAGCGGGATGCCAGCATGCTCTTGCCGGCACCAGGCGGTCCGCAGAGCAACATGGAATGTCCGCCAGCTGCGGCAATCTCCAGCACCCGTTTAGCGTGGGCTTGGCCGCGGATCTCCGAGAGGCAGCCACCTTGATAGACCCCAGCCAGTGGCGCGTCACAGTGGTGCAGCGGCAACGGCGTTTGCCCGGCCAGGTGGGCAGCAACGTGTGCGAGTTGGTCGGCGGCGATGGTGCCGGCCCCGGCGAGGGCCGCTTCGTCGGCGTTGTCACGGGGGACGATCAGGGTGCGGCCGGTGGATTGGCAAGCCAGGGCACAGGGAAGCATAGCCGGGACCGGGCTAAGGGAACCGTTCAGGGAGAGTTCGCCAATAAATTCGAATGGGTCTGTGTCGATGCGACCCAATTGGCCGCTGGCCAGCAAAATACCCAGCGCGATGGGTAGGTCGAAGCGACCGCCGTCCTTGGGTAAATCCGCCGGTGCCAAGCTCACGGTGATGCGCCGCTGGGGAAAATCGAAGCCGCTGTTAACCAGCGCAGAGCGTACTCGGTCGCGGCTCTCGCGTACCGCGGTATCGCCCAATCCGACAATAGTAAATGCCGGCAAACCCGGAGCTAGATGGGTTTCCACCCGCACGGTGCGGGCTTCAATACCTACCGGTGCCCGGCTGTATAGCAGCGCATGCGTCACGATACCTCACAAATTCGATGGGCTGTGAAGCAGTGTACGGGGTGGGGGTCAGGGTGCCTGTAGGCTGGTGTAGATGCTGGCTGTAGGAAAAGGGCTGGGCGCACCAAGCGATGGCTGCAGCCGGGGGCGCTTGCAGGCAAGCTTCCACAGTGAAAGTGTGCTGTAGTTCAGGCGTCCTGTGCTTTTTCCAGTTCGGCTACCTGTTTCTCCAGCGCTTCCAGTTTTTCGCGGGTGCGCAGCAATACTTGCTGCTGGATATCGAACTCTTCACGGGTAATCAGATCCAGCCGGCTGACGGTTTCTGCCAGCACGCCGCGTACGTTGCGTTCTACTTCGCTACGCAATCCGCCCAGGTCAGTAGGCAGGCGGCGGCTGATGTCGGCCATAAGGCGGTCGATGAAGGGTTGATCAGGCATAACAACGGCGTCCTTGTAATGATGCGCGGATGGTAGCACGGTGTGCGGGGGTGAGGCACCGGGTTGCTCAGGCAGACATTCTGCACCAACCTGGATCCTGCCCCATTGTGGTGCGCTATAATGGCGCGCTTGGGCTGGATGATGAATCCAGGCCGTGATGCAAGTGACTGATAAAGCATGATTTTTTAAAACTGGCATGGGTCGTGCACTAATTGGGTCAGAGCGTTCGCGCAAGATGTGGATCGGGAACCATAACGGGGCTCGAAGAGAAACGGACGTCACCGGACGCGGTGAAAGCTGAGGAGAAAAAAATGAAATTGGTTACTGCCGTAATTAAGCCGTTCAAATTGGATGACGTGCGTGAAGCACTCTCCGAGATTGGCGTGCAGGGCATCACTGTTACTGAAGTGAAAGGCTTTGGGCGTCAGAAAGGTCACACCGAGCTGTACCGGGGTGCCGAGTACGTGGTGGATTTCTTGCCCAAGGTAAAAATCGAAGTGGCCATCGCCGAGTCGAGCTTGGACCAAGTGATTGAAGCCATCGCGAAAGCCGCTAATACCGGCAAAATTGGTGACGGCAAAATCTTCGTTACCTCCCTTGAGCAAGCGATTCGCATCCGTACCGGTGAAACCGGCGAGGACGCGATTTAAGTTTTACCGTGTTTTGAATTGACCCATGCCAGGGCTTTAAGAGAACACGCTTCCATTTTCGGAGGGTTGCATTGTGGAAAACCAAATTTTTGAATTGAAATACGCGCTGGATACGTTTTATTTCCTTATCTGTGGCGCGCTAGTTATGTGGATGGCTGCGGGCTTTGCCATGCTCGAAGCGGGCCTGGTGCGCGCCAAGAACACCACGGAAATTCTCACCAAAAACGTGGCCCTGTTTGCCATCGCCAGCATCATGTACATGGTGTGCGGTTACGCGATCATGTATGACGGTGCTATTTTCCTTTCTGGGATTGTGGGCGACGGGGTTGCTGGCGCAGAAGAAGCGGCTACCTACGCACCATCTGCTGATTTCTTCTTCCAGGTTGTGTTTGTCGCAACGGCCATGTCCATCGTATCTGGTGCGGTGGCAGAACGGATGAAGTTATGGGCATTCTTGATCTTCGCGGTTGTTATGACCGGCATTATCTATCCGCTGGAAGGCTCCTGGACGTGGGGTGGTGCGGATGTGTTCGGTTTGTATAACTTGGGCGACCTGGGCTTCTCTGACTTCGCCGGTTCCGGCATCGTTCACATGGCGGGTGCGGCTGCTGCCTTGGCTGGTGTTCTGCTGTTGGGCGCACGAAAAGGCAAATATGGCCCGAACGGTGAAGTACACGCCATCCCGGGTTCTAACCTGCCATTGGCCGCACTGGGTACCTTCATCCTGTGGTTGGGCTGGTTCGGTTTCAATGGTGGCTCTGTGCTGGCAACGTCCAGTGTCGGTGACTCCAACGCGGTGGCGGTTGTGTTCATGAACACTAACGCGGCTGCTGCCGGTGGTGCCATTGCTGCGCTGATTGTTGGTCGCATCTTGTTCGGCAAAGCCGACCTGACCATGCTGCTTAACGGCGCCTTGGCAGGGCTGGTGGCGATCACTGCGGAGCCCTCTACCCCGACTGCTTTGCAGGCAACCCTGTTCGGTGCCTTGGGTGGCGTGCTGGTTGTATTTAGCATCTTGACTCTGGACAAGATGAAGATCGATGATCCGGTGGGTGCGATCTCCGTGCATGGTGTAGTTGGTTTCCTTGGCTTGATGCTGGTTCCGATCACCAACCCGCTGACCGACGATGGTGGCGCAAGCTTCTCTGGTCAGCTGATCGGTGCAGTAACTATCTTTGCTTGGGTGTTCGTTGCAAGCCTGGTGGTGTGGGGCATCCTGAAAGTGGTAATGGGTATCCGCGTTAGCGAGGAAGAAGAGTACGAAGGCATGGATATCGCGGACTGCGGTATGGAAGCCTACCCTGAGTTTGTTAAGGGTTAATAAGAGGCGCAGCAAGCAACACGCGTCATGTAACAAAAAAGCCCCGGCCGGTTGGTCGGGGCTTTTTTGTGAGTGGCGGATTTTTGCGTTTTCTACAATGCGGCTATAGGCGTTTCTTGCCAGTGCCGCTTTGTGTTTTTGTGCGCAGCACTGCGCAGTGGTTGACCGTGCCATTCCTCCCCTATGCTATCATCGCTCCCTTTCCGGCCAGCAGTATGTGTGCACCATGACTGAACCAACCGTTATTCGCCTGCGTAAAAATGAAGAACGTCGCCTGAAAGCGGGCCACTTGTGGGTTTATGCCAACGAGATTGATACCCGACATACCCCGCTTAAGGATTTGTCTGCCGGTACTTGTGTACTGGAAGATAGCCGTGGCAAACCGTTGGGGCGCGCCCTGCTTAGCCCGCATTCATTGATTGCGGCGCGTCTGTATAGCCGTGATGTGAAGCAGGCGCTGTCGCGTAGCTTTTTCAAAAAGCGTATTGAGCAAGCGCTGACCTTGCGGGAACAACTGTTTGACGATGCCTGCTACCGGTTGATTTACGGCGAAGCAGATGGTCTACCCGGCCTAGTGGTGGATCGCTTCAACGATGTGCTGGTGGTGCAGACCGGTTCCGGTGCTATGGAAGCTCACCTTGACGTGATTGTTAGTGCCCTGGATGCGGTGCTGGCGCCAACCCATATTATCGCCAAGAACGAAGCCGTTGCCCGTGAAATTGAAGGCTTAGACCGTTATACCAAGGCGTTGAAAGGCGAGTTGTTGGATGAAATCAGCCTCACTGAAAATGGTGCGGCTTTTGTGGCGCCCTTAGCGGAAGGGCAAAAGACCGGCTGGTTCTATGACCACCGAGCTGCTCGCCAGAAAATGCAGGCGCTGGCCAAAGGTGCTCGTGTGTTGGATGTGTTCAGTTATTGTGGCGGTTGGGGCGTGCAAGCGGCATTGGCCGGGGCGGAATCGGTGACGTGTGTGGATGGTTCCGAAATCGCCACGGATTATGTGCACCGTAATGCGCAGCTGAACGGTGTTGCCGATACCGTGGGGAGCATTCAGGGCGATGCTTTTGCGGCTATGAAGCAATTGATCGCTGACGGTGAAAAATACGATTTGGTAGTTCTGGATCCGCCAGCGTTTATCAAGCGCAAGAAAGATTTCAAGAACGGCTTGGCCGGTTACCACGCCATTAATGAGCTGGCCATGCGATTAGTAAAGCCGGGTGGGTACCTGGTATCAGCCTCTTGTTCTATGCATATGCCTGCAGAGCGCTTGCTTGAGGTGGTGCATAGCAGCGCTCGCCATATTGACCGCAGTATTCAGGTGGTGGGTTATGAGGGGCAAGGGCCGGACCATCCTGTGCACCCGGCCATTGCAGAAACCGCCTACCTGAAAACCTGGTTCTGCCGCGTGTTGTTCAGTCTTTAGCCGTCTCTACGGCTGGATTTCGCGCGCTGTTCCTGAAAGTCACGGCGTTGATGGTTGGGTATGATGATCTGAGCCCGTCACAGGCCAGCACCCAGTGCGCGGTCATTCTTATGGCCATACTTGGCACTTTTTGTGCCCGGCGCTGTTCTTTTGCTCCCGTTTTTCCGTCGTCATTCTAGGAGATCATGTCGACACCATTCACGCTGATGCGGCCCACCTCCAGACACGTTTTAACACGACGCCCCCCCGCATTAATTTCCCGCACATAGCGAAACGGGCCTGCGCGACAACCGGCACCCGCGGCCCCAGCGATCAGGCCTTTCCGAAGGCGGCTAATTCTTCGGTGATAGGATGCAATCATTTATCCTGCTGGACTAGCGGGCGGGCTTACAGCTCTGGCTAGCGATCTTCGTCGGGTCGGAAAAAAGAAAAATCACGATCTCGGCCTCGGTTTTTGTTTTTTTTGACAACGCAGGGCTCCACAAAAGGGGGGCGCGTATAGTGTAGAGTATGTTCAGGCGCGTCCTGATTTGCTGGGCGCATGGCCCGCAGGCACGAAAATTGAAAGGTATAAAGAGCTGACATTCACGCTGGCGAACAGAGAGGTGGTCGCGTGTCTTTACCCCCGGATTTTATGCATGCCCGTGTGGATGCAGTGAGGAAGAAATTGAACGTGCAGGTGTGCAGCCTGTATCAGGCCGATAGCCGCCGAAAAAGCTTGGAAATCGTTGCCACCAGTGGTCTGAATCAGCGTGTGCTGGGGACTACGCTAACGTATAGCCAAGGATTGACAGGCAAAGTGGCTCGCACCCGAAGTACTGTGGTGGCGCGGGACGTGCAGGCTCATATGGATTATTTCTATGTGCCCGGTTCGGATGAAGAACATTTCCGCAGTTACCTGGGCATTCCGCTGGAATGCGACAGCGTCCTCTACGGTGTGTTGGTGGTGCAAACAAGGGTGAAAAAAACGTTTTTTCTGAAAGATATCAGGGAGCTTCACAACGGAGGCCGGGATTTATTGGATGCGCTCAAGTTGAGCGTACGGTGGGCGGGCTAGAAGCGCTTGTGAGCTTCTAGCCACGAGTAAATAAAAGGCAAAGTAAGTTGCCATGCCATGCCATGGTGTTGATATATTCGCCGTTAACAGTGCGAAGCTTTGCCTTATTCGCTCGCTAACCAGGCCAGTGCGTTTTTCTGTTCGGCCTCTATTTAAAGGCTTTCACTTCGCCGGGAATCAGCGCGCTTGCCTGTTGAGCGACATTGCTGATCCAGTCGTGGCTGGTGACGACGGCGATGCGGTGCCAACTGAGCGGGTGACGAAGGCCGACCAAGGCATCCTGCAACATGGCTCCGGCTGAGAAACTGTCAAAGGTAGGCCCGATTTCGTAGAGCAGGTTAATTTTGTCGTGCTGGCTCAGAGCGCCTTCGATGGCCGGTGCTAGTACTTTTCGGTAGTCCTCGGCGGTGAGTTCTCCGTGGGCGCTGACACCAGCGGTGTCTCCGGGATTGAGCCGCGAGGTGTGTTGGATAGCCAGGTTCCGGATATCTTGCGCTTCGTGATGAACTTTGGTTTTCCCGCTAAACGTGATTATTCCTTTTCCTTCCCGTAAGCCCGCAGAAACATATCTACAACTTGTTCGGCATGGGGTTTCGCTTCGCTGGCTGTCATGGGCGCATTGCAGCCGATCATCACGCGCATGTGCTCACAGCCTTGCAGCAAGCTGAAGAAATTCTCTGCGGCTTGCTTGGGGTTGTCCGCCTGCAGGAGCCCAATGTTATTACCTTTGCGTACCAAGTTTTCCATGGCGGTGACGGTACGTTGTGGCCCCGCCTCGAAAAATAGCTGTGACATGGCCGGGTCCTGTGTCGCTTGGCTGGTCATTAGTCGCTGTAGTTCAACTACCTTGGGTGTATGAATCAGTTGTAGAAACGCTAGGCCAATTTTGGTCAGGGTGGCGCGAATCGAAAGGTGCGGTTCCAGTGCGAAGATAGGCATGGGAAGTAAGTTGTGACATGTCGTCTCAATCGCTGACGAAAATAGCGTCTCTTTATCACTAAAATGGCTATAAACCGTGAGTTTGGAGACACCAGCCTGCTTGGCCACGGCATCCATGCTAGTGCCGGTAAACCCATGCTTGAGAAACAACGCTGTAGCCGCCTTAAGGATGGCGGTGCGCTTTGCCGGGTCTTTAGGGCGCCCGCGAGGATTGGGTTGATCTGGGGAAACACTGTCAATCATATTTCAATACTGGACGGTTCAGTTTAATAAAATTACTATACTGCCGAGTATAGCATGCCGGCAAGTTAAGCCCGGCAGAATCTGCATCACAAGCAGAGCCACTTAATGAGGTGGGATCAATAATGAGGGTGCCTGTCATGTTTCGTTCTTTATTGCTGCCGGGGTTGATTGCCACGGGAATGGCGGCAGGGGTGTTGTCTTTGCAGGGTTGCTCAGAGCCTGAGTCTGAAAACAAGGTACCTGCCCGCCCGGCGTTGGTAGCCCAGCCTCTCTCGGCGGATCCTACCCAGGATGTATTTCCCGGAGAAATTCGCGCCCGCTATGAGCCGGAACTGGGCTTCCGTATCGGTGGCAAGATTAGCCAACGGTTGGTGGATGTGGGGGATCGGGTGAGTGAAGGCACGGTGCTCGCCAAGCTGGATACGGATGATGTGAATTTGAAGCTAGATGCTGCCCGTGCCCAGATGGCCTCCGCTCAAGCTGACCACAAGTTGGCCAATAGTGAACTGGAACGCTACCGCGAACTGATGGAACGCAATGTGATTAGCCGTTCCCAATTTGACTCATTTGAGAGTCGTTATGACGCTAGTGTGGCGCAATTGCGTCAGGCGCGGGCTAACCTGAATGTGGCTCGTAATCAGGCAGACTATGCCTCGTTGAAAGCTCCCCGTGATGGCGTGATAGCACAGCGTTTGGCGGAAGCTGGTCAGGTTGTTGCAGCAGGGCAGGCGGTGTTTGTGCTGGCTGTGGATGGCGCCCGTGAAGTGCGTATTGATCTGCCGGAACAGGATGTAGGCCATTTTAAAATTGGTATGCCGGTGGCCATCGATTTGTGGTCCCGGCCCGGTCAAGTGTTCGAAGGAAAAATTCGGGAATTGTCTCCTGCGGCGGACCCTCGCTCGCGAACCTTTGAAGCTCGGGTTGCTTTTGAGAATACGACGGTCGGCGCAGATCTGGGCCAGTCTGCCCGGGTCTTTGTTAGCGGTGTGGCGAATGCAGATATACTCAGTATCCCGCTATCGGCATTGACGGCTGAAGGCGAGGCTACCTATGTGTGGGTGATAAACCCAGATACGGGCCTTGTGCATAAGGCGCCGGTGGAAGTGGGACCCTACCAGGAACAGATAGTACCAGTGCTGCGGGGTTTGCAGCCGCAGGATTGGGTTGTCAGTGCAGGCACGCATTTGCTACGTGAAGGGCAAGCTGTGATCCCTGTGGACCGTCAGAATCGCCGGTTAGATCTGAAGCAAACCGCTTTGGCTTCGCAGCTAGAATCTACCGGAGCTGTAGAATCTAATAGTGAAACCGGTGCGCAGTCAGGTCCGGACGCGGACCAATAAGGGGAGTATGACTATGTCGTTCAATCTCTCCGAATGGGCGCTAAAAAACCGAACGCTAGTGCTTTATGCCATTATTTTGCTCGGCGCCTTGGGGGCCATTTCCTATGGCAAGTTGGGCCAGAGTGAAGATCCCCCCTTTACCTTCAAACTGATGACCGTCAATACACTTTGGCCCGGTGCCAGCGCCGAAGAAGTCTCCCGGCAAATTACCGAACGGGTGGAAAAGAAATTGATGGAGACCGGAGATTTCGAGCGGATTACGTCCTATTCGCGCCCTGGTCAGTCGCTGGTTATGTTCAAGGCCCGGGATGATATGCGCTCCAAAGATATCACTGATCTCTGGTATCAGGTGCGCAAGAAGATCGGTGATATTCGTCACACCTTACCCCAAGACGTTCAAGGCCCTTTTTTCAACGATGAATTCGGCACAACCTTCGGCAACATTTATGCGTTGACGGGAAAGGGGTTTGATTATGCCATTATGAAAGACTACGCCGACCGTTTGCAGCTTGCTCTGCAGCGAGTGGACGACGTGGGTAAGGTGGAGTTAGTTGGTCTTCAAGATGAAAAAATATGGGTGGAAATTGCCAACACCAAACTGGCGTCCTTGGGAATCCCGTTAATCACAGTGCAGCAGGCATTGCAGTCACAGAATGCCGTGTCAGACGCGGGTTTTTTTGAAACACCCAGCAGTCGCGTTCGCCTTCGGGTGACCGGTGAATTCACCAGCGTGGACGATATTCGCAATTTTCCTATTCAAGTAGAAAATCGCACGCTGCGTTTAGGTGATATCGCAAGAGTGTATCGTGGCTTCAGCGATCCGCCGCAACCACGTATGCGATTTATGGGAGAAAATGCCATTGGTATTGCCGTTTCCATGAAAGACGGTGGCGATATTCTCAAGCTTGGCGAAAATTTGGATCGCACCTTTGCCAAGTTGCAACAAAGCCTGCCAATCGGCATGGAGCTTCGTCAGGTTTCTGATCAGCCTGCGGCGGTAGAAGCTGGGGTGGGAGAATTTGTTCAAGTATTGATGGAAGCGCTGGTCATCGTGTTGCTAGTGAGCTTTTTCTCGTTGGGGTGGAGAACGGGGCTTGTGGTGGCGCTCTCTATTCCGCTGGTGTTGGCGATGACATTTGCGGCAATGAAGTATTTTGACATTGGTTTACACAAGATTTCTCTTGGTGCACTAGTACTGGCGCTGGGTTTAATGGTGGACGATGCCATCATCGCAGTGGAAATGATGGCGATAAAAATGGAGCAGGGCTTCAGTCGCATCAAAGCTGCAGGTTTTGCCTGGACGAGTACCGCCTTTCCGATGCTTACGGGCACCTTGATTACAGCAGCAGGCTTCCTGCCTATTGCCACGGCCCAGTCCAGTACTGGTGAATATACGCGTTCTATTTTCCAGGTGGTCACTATTGCCTTGTTGGCGTCCTGGGTTACAGCGGTGGTTTTTGTTCCCTACCTGGGTGAGAAGTTGCTTCCCAGCTTGGCTCGCCGTGATGCCAGTGGTGATGTGCATGATCCCTATCAGAAGCCTTTTTACCGTCGTTTTCGCAGCTGGGTGGAGCGGTGTGTGCGGTACCGCAAAACGGTGATCGGGCTAACCGTTGGTATTTTTGTGTTCTCTATTATTTTGTTCAGCGCTGTTCCGCAGCAGTTTTTCCCGCCGTCTGGCCGGCTTGAACTGATGGTGGATATGAAGTTAGAAGAGGGCGCATCGCTAACAGCGACACAGGCAAAGGCCCTGCGTTTGGAAGAGATGCTTGGTGAAAACGACATGATCGAAAATTACGTGGGTTACATGGGGAGCGGCTCGCCACGTTATTACTTGTCGTTGGATCAGAAGTTGCCTGCTGCTAGTGTCGCTCAGTTTGTGGTGCTTACTCGTAATGTGGATGATCGCGAGCAAGTGCGCGATTGGTTGATAAACACTCTTGACCGGGAATTCCCGGCGGTACGTACTCGGGTGTCGCGATTGGAAAATGGTCCGCCGGTGGGGTACCCGATACAGTTACGTATTTCCGGTGAACATATTCCTCAAGTACGTGAATTGGCCCGGCGTGTTGCGGAGAAAGTGCGCGACAACGGCCAGACTGCCAATGTGCACCTTGATTGGGAAGAGCCCAGCAAGGTTGTGCGGCTAATCATTGATCAGGATCGGGCGCGTACGCTTGGCATTACGACTTCGGATTTGTCTACTGCGTTGCAGGCCTCTCTTTCCGGTGTGGCGGTCAGCCAGTACCGTGAAGATAATGAATTGATTAATGTTGAAGTTCGCGGTGACAGCCATGAACGCCATGCGCTGGGTTTGCTTGGCAATCTTGCGGTGCAGACCGCCAGTGGGCGTAGTGTGCCGTTGAATCAGGTGGCGACACTGGAGTCCGGTTTCGAAGAAGGGATTATTTGGCACCGTGACCGGCTGCCCACTGTGACCGTATTGGCGGATGTGAAAGGCGATGTGCTGCCCGCTACGCTGATGCAGCAAATCATGCCTGAGTTGTCCCAGGTTCAGGCGGACTTACCGCCAGGCTATCTGCTAGAAGTGGGCGGTACAGTGGAGGAATCCGCGCGGGGTCAGAAATCGGTGAATGCAGGGATGCCGTTGTTCATTCTGGTAGTGATTACTCTGTTAATGTTGCAACTGCGCAGCTTCCCGTTGTCGCTGATGGTCTTCATCACAGCACCTTTGGGGCTGATCGGGGTGACGTTCTTCTTGTTGCTGTTCCAGAAACCGTTTGGGTTTGTGGCCATGCTGGGCACCATCGCGTTGGCGGGGATGATCATGCGTAATGCGGTGATCCTGGTGGATCAGATTGGGCAGGATATGGAGCAGGGTCTTACCGCTTGGGATGCGATTATTGAGTCCACGGTACGCCGTTTCCGACCTATCGTGTTGACGGCTCTGACGGCAGTGCTGGCTATGATACCGTTGTCGCGCAGTGTCTTCTTCGGCCCCATGGCGGTGGCGATTATGGGTGGGCTGATTGTGGCCACGGCTCTAACTTTATTGTTTCTGCCCGCATTGTACGCGGCTTGGTTCCGGGTCAAGGAAGAGCATGCGGATGCACAATAACGGGCGTTGACTCTGTTGCCCGATAGTTTCCTCTTACCCCGGCATTTGCCGGGGGGAGTGTGGTGGGCCGGTGCGGGTGCCTGCCGGGTACAATCATCAGGTCTCGCGTATGGGGATGACGGCAAAATCTCGATGGGTATTTTTTTGTCATAAAACCAATGGCACAGAAGATTGACGTCGCTCGGCTGGGCTCGACGAGGGTGTGACGGCCCTCATCGCCAGGGATGGATTACAGTTAGGAGCGGACGTTTGTCGTCGATAAAACGGCGTGCATGAAGAGTACGTCAGGGGCTCTCCAGAACCCCGCTAAGCATCGCTGTCATCAAACAGTGCGGCCAAGTTCCCCAGCTCTTCTTCCAAATTCCAGTGCATTTCCCGTGTGGTGATACTCAGCAACACGAGTGCATTCACGGATGCGTCTGATTCTCCATGCTGGCGTAGGCGGTCGGTAAAGCAACGATTTAGTTCATTGAGTGCGCGGTAACGGTCATTTAGCCCATCCAGAGACACGGCTTGTTCAGGTTGTTGGCGGTTGCGAATGTAATGATGCAACAGATACAAGCTGGCGGTGCGCACAAGCGTTTCCGTGTCGCTACTCAGTGGAAGATGGAAGTGGGCCATGGGCCGCAGAAAGCGTGTATGCGGGCAGTCGCTCAGCGCGCAGATCAGCCCAAACAGGGAGCTCAGAGCCCGCTGCAGGGTGGTCTCTTGTTGGTAACGTCGTTGGGGCGTTTCCACGTCCAAAAGTACTGCTTGAAACGAATCCCCTAGCGCAGATTCCGGCAACAGATAGGCCAGGTTACGGGCAATGGGGCAATAGCGATTTTCGTGAGGGTTCAATGGGCAGTGACTGCACTGGTTATAGCTCAGCGCGGCCCAGTCGGGGGGGGTAAACGTATCGGGAATGGCAATGGCACCGTGCTCTTCTAACAGAGAAATACGGATGCGTTGTTGCCACCCCGTCGGCGTGGTCAGAGTGTAGACGAAATCAGGCTGCATCGGCCCGGTCGGTCTGCTTTAGCGGTAGCCGGATCGTAAAAATGGTACCGGCGCCGAGTTGGCTTGCCACGGTCATGGTGCCGCCGTGGTGCTGAATGATGTCATGGGAGATGGACAGCCCAAGACCGGTGCCTTGGCCTATGGGCTTGGTGGTGAAGAAGGGTTCGAAGATCTGCTGTAGGAATTCATCGGCAATGCCTGGTCCATCGTCGGCAATGGTCAGAGTGCACCATTGTTCATCGCACTGGGCTGCAATAGTGATGTGACCTTTGTCTTCGATAGCCTGGGCTGCGTTGACGAACAGATTCATGAACACTTGCGACAGCTGGCTTGCCGATCCACTAATCGTAGGTAGAGAATCGGGTAGAGTGTGAGTAACCGTAATCCGATTTTTAATTTCATGTTTGGCTAGGTTCAATGCAATCGCTAGGCAGGCAGGAATATCGGTAGGACAGAACGCTTCTGGCTGGTTATGGGAGAAGTGCTTTAAGTCGCGAATAATTTTCTTGATCCGCTCAATCCCTTCCTCGGTTTCATTCAGCAGTGCAGGATAATCTTCCATCATGAAGGCCAGCTTTTTTGTGTCTATATTAAGGTTTTCTGCAGTGTTTAGAAATTTCTGGAACTGATCATTGCTGATACGCTTTTTAAGTCCCTTAATAAGACCTGCCATGGAGTTGAGGTAATCCCGGCTGCGATTCAAATTGGAAGAAATATAGGCGATAGGATTATTTATTTCGTGGGCAATACCTGCCGATATGGTTCCCAATGAGGCCATTTTTTCCGAGTGTAATAGCAGCGATTCCACCTGATCCAGTTTTTGGCTCTTGTCTTTCACCTCCTGCATTAGTTTATTGTTTTCGGTTTTGATGTTGGTGATATCGGTGCCGAAATAAATATAGCCGTCGTCTTCATCGGAAATGTAAGAAAGAGGAAATAGGAACATGTTCATCCAGTAACGGCTACCGTCTGCATGACGGTTGCATACCTCCCCGTTCCACACACCAGATAGCGCCTGCCCGCAACGCATGAGCGGTAGGGAATCATCTTCAGGATGATTGATCTTTTCGTTCTGACCGATAAGTTGTGAAAAAGAGTGACCGCTGAGAGCGAGAAACTTACCGTTGGCAAAGGTTATGGTGCCGTGGCGGTCGGTTGTCAGTACACAGTATTCGTCGATAATCCGCGCCAGTGGGCCAAGTAGAGCTTTGTTCAGTTTGTATTCGTCAGCATTTACCTCGATCAAATGCAGCTTGCGGCCGAACGGGTTATCCGTTAACGCCGAGAACTCTGTCAGTTTAGCTTCCACGTTAATTGAGGTGCGGTAGGTTTTATACAAAAAGAAAATAATGATCAGCAGGATGACCGTAGAGGACACTAAAAATAGCCCTTGAGCTTCCATGCCAAAGCCAATACTCGTTTTGTCCAGCAAGCTGTTCATGCGCCGAGCCGTTATTAGTTGTTTGAAGGGCGAAAAGTTAAGGGCCTAGCCCTCATAACCCATACTACGCAAGGCTTCTTGTTGCTCCCGAACCGTTTCTGCGAGCATTCGATTTTCCAAAAGAATGTCACGGAATTTTAAGCCTTCACGAATGTTGTCGAGGAGTTGCTCGTCATCCCAAGGTTTGGGGATAAAGCGAAATGCACCGGCCTTGTTAATGGCCGACATGACCGTTTCGATGTCGATCACCCCGGTCAGCACAATGCGAATAGTATCCGGCTGCAGCTCGCGCAGTTCCTGAAGCAGCTCCAAACCGTTCATTTCCGGCATCATATAGTCGGTGATGACCGCATCGAAAACCGTGGTGCGTGCCCGGCGCAGGGCTTCGTGGGGGCTCTGATAGGTCTCGACATCCCAGTCGGTGTAGGTATTGATGGTGCGTTTCAAGGCTTTGAGGATGTACTCCTCATCATCCACGATCATGACCTGATACATGATGAATCTCTCATTCACAGCGTGATATTACGCTGGCGTCCTGTCGGCGACTGCGTGCGCTCAGCAACATTGCGTCCTGCCCTATGTGTCGACAGGACAGGGACGGGAGTATTAGGTTTTACGATACCCCCCGCTCCGGGGGGTGACAATTAGAGCGGGTAACGATAAGGGCCCGCTCATGCGACCCGGATAGCCGTTTGTCAGGCAGGCAAGAAAATGATCAAAATCACAGCGTAAACGTGAAAAAAACCAACTAGGGAAGGGGGCGTGGCTGATCAATGTGCGGGTCTTTCCCGTGGAAATGTATACCGCTTTTTTATAACCTTATCGGCAGGGTTGGGATAAGGCTGTACCGTTGAAGATTCTGATTGTTGATGATCATCCGTTATTTGCTGATGCGTTAAGCATTACGCTCAAGAATGCCTATGCTGAGGCAATGATTACTACTTGCGAGCAGCCAAAATGGTTGCTGGATAATCGTCAATTCTTACCGTTGTATGATCTGGTAATTCTTGACCAGACGATGCCGCATCTTGATGGTCTGACCCTGTGGAGCCTGATCGGTCGCCTGGTGGGAGGGGCGAAGGTGCTGGTGTGCTCTGGCTCTGCCACGGAAGCCACCGTGCGCCGTGCGGTGCAGCTGAAGGTGAATGGTTTCGTGGACAAGAGTGAGTCCGTGGAACAGATCCTCTTTGCCATCCGGGAGATCATGGCCGGCCGCAGCTACTTTTCTGAATCCTTCCGCTTGATGGCCGGGGCTGCCCCGGAAGAAGCGCTCACCCTCACCCGTCAGCAGTTGGCCATTCTGACCATGCTCCAGGAAGGTCATGGTAACAAGGAAATCGCCCGCCAGCTGTTCGTCAGCGTGAACACCATCAAGACCCACTTGCGACTACTCTACGAAAAACTGGACGTGCCTAACCGCACCGCCTGTATCGAAAAAGCCCGCCAGATAGGCCTGCTTTAGCTTTTCTTGGAGGACATCATTTCCTCCAGTTTTGCGGTTAGCGTATCCGCTGCTACCGGTTTGAACAGCACATCAATGTCCTCCGGCAAGGACTGAATGAATTGCGGATCGGTATTGCCGGTGATGATCAGGGCGGGAATTGGCTGGCGGAACAATGCGGTTACCGCGGCGATGACCGAGCCCGCATTAGTATGCGGTCCTATCTGATCATCGGTAATGACCACTGAAGGTGGCGCGCCTCGCTTTTTCAATGCCTGCATGGCTGGCTCCAGCGAGTGGTGGGCAGTTACTGTTGCGCCCAGGTTGCCCAGCAGGCTGCTCAGGGCTTCTGTAACCCTTTTGTCATCATCTATCAATAGCACGGTCAGTGTTTCAAACAGTGGCAGCGCATTGACCACGTTGTGAGCGGGCTGTGTCTGGCTGGAGGCCGCCGCCGGTAACGTCAACGTGAAGGTGGTGCCTTCGCCCTTGCGTGACTGCATATTGAACGGAATGTCGCACAGTGCAGCCAGTCGGCTGACGATGGCGAGGCCCAGCCCTAGTCCGTTCTGGATCGAACGTTGGTCGTTGTCTATCTGCATGAATTCGTCGAACACCTCGAACTGATAGATTTCGTCAATCCCGATGCCGGTGTCTGCGATGTCCAGCAACAATTGATTGTCCTGCTGCCGGGCGGCAATACGAATATGCCCGCGCTCGGTGTATTTGAGGGCATTATTGACCAGGTTGCGGACAATGCGAGCGAGCATGACCCCATCGGCGAACACATGCTGGCCGGCTAGATTTTTGGTGACCACAGCCAGTTGCTTTGCGTTTGCCTGTGGTCGAATTTCATCAAGGATGGGCTGCAAGGTGTCCAGTAGGCTGATAATGCGTTTGCGGGGTTTTAGTCGCCTGGACTGCAAGCGCGACAGCATGAGCAAGTGCCCCAGCAGTTCATTGCAGGAGCCAATGGCGGTATCCAGCTTGTCGACGATATCGGGTTGTGGGTCGGCATTGTTTTTCAGCATGGCGGCATACAGGGTGGCCGCCTGCAGCGGTTGCCTCAGGTCGTGGCTAGCGGCGGCCAGAAACCGGGTTTTGCTTTCACTGGCCTTGCGGGCACGTTCTTTGGCCTGTTCTGCTTCAATTCGCAGGGCGATAGTGCTGATCTGTGTGCGGTGAACATAAAGACTAAACACGATCATGGAAATCAGGTTGGCCAACGGAATGATTTTGATGATCCCTGGCGCTTGCGGTACGTAAATCAGAATAAAGGCCAGCCAGGCGAGATAAACCGGTGTTATGAAACTGATAAAAATATCCGGATACACACCCATGGATACAGACGGGATCGAGGTGGCCACCGAGAGGATAACCAGACAGGTCAGCAGGGTTACCGGCGTGGCCCCTTGCAGGAAGAGATAAGGGAAACTTGACCACAGTATCGCCCAGATCACGGCAAGGTAGAGGTTTAGCCGATGCCATTTCCGGGTTTTAGGCGCTTCGTGTTCCCGATGGGCGTTGTAAAACCGGATGAGGAAAAAAGATTGTGCTGCGACACAAAGCAGCACGGTATACCAGCCGATAAAGGGCGGCTCTGTACGCAGCTTCAGAAAAAATAATGGCAGTGCCGCTGCAATAAAAAACGACAGCACCATGCGTGACCCCACCTCTTCCATGAACAGGTTGTGGCGCTCCTGAAGGATGCGTTCGCGGTTTTCCGTCACCGCACGACGAAGGGTTTCTGGCATGGCTGGCGGGTTTGTAAAATGACTGGCACCCAGTCTAGCCCGATTATTACGGCATGTAAGCGCCCTCGGGTGAAATTCACCCATCAGGGTGAAGAAGCCAAATTCCTCCCGGTGCTCTAATAAACGCCTCTCTGGGATGAGTAACCAATCGGGGTAAGCGCAATGATCAACAAGCAACTCACTCAACTGGCTGCCGCCATCGGCATGGCCACCATGATGACCGCCTGTGGCGGCGATTCTTCCAGCTCTGGCGGCGGTGGCACCACCGTGGCAGAAGGGGGCAATGGCTTTGTGGTATTTCCTGCGGCTGAAAGCGCTGGCGCGATCGCCGTTCGCAGCGCCACGCCACGGGCGGCAGCGCTGACGGAATACCTTTACAAAACGGACGGTACCTCTGCCGGGACCAGCAAGATCGTTGATGACAATAACAACGGTTTTGAAGTAGGCCGTTTCGGCGGTGGTTACATGGCGGAGCTGGACGGCACGTTCTACTATGCGGGCAAGGATAGCAGCGGTGATGTGGAGTTGTGGGCCACCGACGGCACCGGCGCGGGCACCGAGCGTGTGGCGGACATCTACGCCAACGGCAGTGCCCAGCCGCACAATATGGTACCGGCAGCAGGCAAATTGTTTATGAATGCTGTGGTGGATCAGTTTGGCCGCGAGCTGGTGGTTTTCGACCCCGTTTCTAATGACACAGTAGTGCTGTCGACAAATATTAACGGCAGCCCGACCAGCAATACGGCGCCTGAGTCGCTGACTCCAGTGGATGGCGGCCTGTTCTTCTTTGATCAGGATGCCGGCGATGTCTACTTCACCGATGGTACGGCGGCAGGAACCGCGAAGATCGCCACCAATAACGACACCATCACCGGTGGCTCTCTGACGAAATACCCGCAACTGATTGGCGATGATGATTGGCTGGGTTATAACGGCAAGCTGCTGTTTACCGGGCGTTTCAACGCCACCGATGCAGAAACCCGCCTTTACGAGCTGGATCAAGATGGCAATATCGAGGAAGTAGCCTTTGATGATGGTGGCAGCACGGTACGGCTCGATATCACCGAGAATGTGGTGGCCAGCAACGGCAAGGTGTATTTCGTTGCGGATAAGGGAACCAGCACCTCAGACCTGAATATCTTCGAGTATGACGGCAGCACGGTGACCAACCTGACCGCCAGCGAAGCCAATAAGCCTTATTACGAAGATCTGGTCGGCACGTCACTGGGTGTGTTGATGTACGTGGAGCAAGCCGGGCTAACCCCGTATCTTCTGCGCATCGATAATACCAGTGGCTCTGCAGAAATTGATCCGGCAGTGCGTAGCACGGGAGATTATTCCTTCTCTGATGTTGAAGCCTGGACCATGGTGGAGGCTAACGGTACGGTGTTCTTTGCGGCTGATACCGAGGGCGCCGGTGGCAGTGATTTCGGTAACGAACTGTGGAAAACCGATGGCACCTCCCAGGGAACGGAGCTGGTCAAGGATATCAATGATACAGCGGCGGGCGCAGACTCGGAGCCTTTCCCGCTGACGTTCACGTATCAGGTGCCGCCCACCGTGAATGGCGAGCTGGGCAGCAAGTACCTGTTCGTTGCGGATAATGGCAGTGACGGTTATGAGCCTTGGGTATCCGATGGCTCGGCAGCGGGCACGGTTATCCTGAAGGATATCAGCACCGGAGGGGGTAGCAGCGTGATCGACTGATTCAGGTTGTGAGCAATAGCAAAGCGGGCCTCTGGCCCGCTTTTTTTTGGGGAGCAGATTCTTGCTGGCAAGTGTGTTTTTTTACGGGTGATGCGTTTCGTTATTGCTATCAGGGTGTGAGGCAGACGCATCCCGTTGCCACACGGTGGCGAGAAGAGAGCCAGACAAATTATGCCAGACACTGAACAGGGCGCCCGGTAGCGCGGCCAGTGGGGTGAAATGTTTAATGGCCAATGCCACCCCCAGCCCGGAGTTCTGCATACCTACTTCAATGGCCAGGGTACGCGAGGTTTGCCGGTCCAGACGCAGTAGCCGGGCGACCCCATACCCACCCAGTAATCCCAGTCCGTTGTGCAGCGCTACCGCCACAAACACGGCCAGCCCGGCTTCCCCGATACGCCCCTGATTCAATGCCACGATAATGCCGATGACGGCCACAATGGCGGCCACGGACACCAGCGGGAAACAATCCCGTATTGGTGTGAGCTGGCGGTTGAAAAACGTATTCAAGGCGCAGCCTGCCACCACCGGGACGATGACGATTTGTACCAGCGACAGTAGCATGCCATTCACTGGCACCGGGATGCGCTCGCCCAAGTATAGCCAGGTCAGCAAGGGGGTGGCGATGATCGCTAGCAGGGTTGAAGCGAATGTGATGGCCACCGACAGCGCCACGTTGGCCCGTGCCAGATAGGCAATCACATTGGAGGCGGTGCCGCCGGGGCAGGCCCCGACCAAGATCAGGCCGACTAATAGTTCCTCGGGCAGTTGCAGTGCGATGCCAATGCCCCAGGCGATCAGTGGCATCAGGCTGTATTGCAGGGCAACGCCCAGGCCAATCACGCCGGGGCATTTCAGTACCCGCTGAAAATCCGCCCAGCTTAATGATAGCCCCATGCCGAACATAATCAGCATAAGCAGTGGCACGATGGCGTCCTTGCCGGCCACTAGCCACTGTGGCTGCCAATAGGCCAGCAGAGAAAACAGCAAGGCCCAGAGTGGGAATAGTTGGGCGAGGCGGTTGAGCATGAAGATCGCCTGTTCGTTGGGAAAGCGGCCAGTGTAAGCTGTCAGACGAAATGACGCACAGGAGTAATCTGTGAAAGCGGTGATTCAAGAAGAGGATTCAGGCTGTGGTATAGCGGCTGTGGCCGCCTTGGCAGGTGTTAGCTATGGGGAGGCGAAGCGGCGGGCAAATGCTTTGGGGATTTATGCTCAGGACCCCGGTTTGTGGTCAGACACGGGTTATGTCTGCCGGTTATTAGAGGAATACGGGTTACATGCGTCTCCGCAAGAACAGCCATTTCAGGATTGGGCGGCCCTTCCTGATCGAGCCTTGTTGGCGATCAAGTGGCACCGGGAAAACGGCACACCCTTTTGGCATTGGGTGGTGTTTGTCCGCGACGGTGGGGACGCCTATGTACTGGATTCCAAAAAAGCCCTGAAACAACACTGCCGCCGGGATTTTTGTCGCATAAAACCCAAATGGTTTATCCCCGTCCGTTCCGGGTAACCGTCATAATAACCGGTGTCATCTGGTGGGTTTCCGTTGTACTCAACGCAACGATGGGGTGGGCAATTTTTACTGTAAAAGGGGTATCGCTGGCGCGATATCAGCGATAAGTGATCACGCCACCAGCGACGCTTCTACGGCACAGAAGGGATTGATGACTAAACCGTCAAATAACGCTTGATCAGCGTCTCATCCAGTTCGCCCATGTCCCCCTCTGCTACTTTACTGCCCCGGTCGATAATGGCGAAGCGATCGGCGGTGGCGCGGGCGAAGTGAAGCTTCTGTTCTACCAGTAGCACGGTGAGCCCTTCTTGTTGGTTTAGAGTTTTGATCACCCGGCCAATCATGTCGACAATGTTGGGTTGAATACCTTCTGTGGGTTCATCCAGAATGAGCAGTGTTGGGTCCAGTGCTAGGGCGCGACCGATCGCCAGCTGTTGTTGCTGTCCGCCGGACAAGTCGCCACCGCGACGATGGCGCATTTCGTGCAGCACCGGGAAGAGTTCGTAAATACGCTCTGGAATTTTCTTGCTGCGATCCGGTCGGGCCTGTAAGCCGGTTTCCAGGTTTTCTTCCACGCTTAGCAGAGGGAAAATTTCCCGCCCCTGAGGGACATAGCCAATGCCCGCTCGGGCCCGCTCTTCGGCGGCTAGCGTAGTAAAATCGGTACCATTGAATTCAATGCTGCCACTTTTAACCGGCAATAAGCCCATAATCGTTTTCAGCAGGGTTGTTTTACCCACGCCGTTGCGGCCCATGACACACAGGCATTCGCCTTTCTTCAGGTCGAGGTCTATATCCCAGAGGGTGTGGGATTGGCCGTAGTATTGGTTAACCTTGTTCAGTTGTAACACGGTGATTCTCCGAATAGAGCAGCAAGCAAGCTATAAGCTGCAACGCGGGAAGGAGCGGTTATAGCCGGCCAGACTTCTCGCCGTGCATAGGGAAAAAGTCTAAAAAACCGGCAATCAAAAAATATTCCTGTCTCTGTCTAATGTGGCAGTGTGTAGCTGCGAATTTATTCGCCCAAATACACTTCAATCACTTTCGGATCGTTCTGTACTTGCTCCATGGTGCCTTCGGCCAGCACACTGCCCTGGTGAAGTACCGTGACGGTGCTGGCGATGGAACGAATAAACTCCATGTCATGCTCGACGACAACGACGGAATGTTTGCCGGCAAGGCTTTTCAGCAACTCTCCGGTGCGCTCGACTTCTTGGCGGGTCATGCCGGCGATGGGTTCGTCCACCAGTAGCAGCTGCGGTTTTTGCATCAGTACCATGCCGATTTCCAGCCATTGTTTCTGGCCATGAGACAGCAGCCCAGCCACCTTGTTGCGCTCGCCTAACAGCCCGACGGTGTATAGCGTTTCTTCAATCCAGTTTGTTTGCTCGCCGCTGAGCCGAGTGAAAAGAGAATGCCAGGGGCCCTTGGGGCTGTGCATGGCCAGCTCCAGGTTCTCGAAAGCGGTGTGTTCCGGGAACACGGTGGGCTTCTGGAATTTTCGGCCGATGCCGGCGGTGGCAATGTCCGTTTCACTCATGCGGGTGAGGTCCAGGGTCTGGCCGAAAAAACAGGTGCCGCTATCCGGACGGGTCTTGCCGGTGATCACATCCATCATGGTGGATTTACCGGCCCCGTTGGGGCCGATGATGCAGCGTAATTCGCCGGTTTTGATATACAGAGTCAAATCATTGATCGCTTTGAAACCATCAAAGCTGACGGTGATATCTTCCATGTAGAGAATATTTTTACTGGTACCAGAATCCAGTTGCCCTGGGAGCACTGGGCGGGTGCCTTGGCGCATGAAATCGAATACCTGATCACGGCGAAAAGTCTCGCGCAGGTTATCCAGTGCATTCATGACAGGTCTCCTTCTGCAGGTCTGGCGGAGCCGGATGGTTTGTTGTTTCGATTCAATCGCGCTTTTATTTTTTCCCAATTTTCCGATACCAAACCCACTAATCCATGGGGAAGGAATACGGTAACGGCTACAAACAGCCCCCCCAAGGCGAACAGCCAGGCTTCGGGCATGATGCCGGTGAATACGGTTTTACCGTAGTTCACCAAGATGGCGCCGATAACCGCCCCATATAGGGTGGCGCGACCGCCAACGGCCACCCATACCACCAGCTCGATGGAATTCAGTGGTGAGAACTCTCCAGGATTAATGATGCCCACCTGGGGCACATACAGCGCCCCGGCGATACCCGCGAGGATGGCGCTGAGGGTGAAAATCCACAGTTTGTAATGTTCAGTGCGGTAACCCACAAAGCGCGCTCGGGATTCTGCATCACGCACCGCCAGTACCACGCGGCCCAGTTTGCTGCCGGTGATCCAGCGGCATAGTACAAAGGCACCGGCCAGGGCTACGGCGGTGGCCATCAACAAGCCCACGCGAGTGGAATCCGATTGCAGGGAAAAGCCGAGCAAATCCTTGAAGTCGGTGAGCCCGTTGTTGCCGCCAAAACCCAACTCGTTACGGAAGAACGCCAGCATTAACGCATAGGTCAGCGCCTGGGTGATGATGGACAGGTAGACCCCTGTGACTCTAGAGCGGAACGCCAGCCAGCCGAATACGAATGCCAGCAGACCGGGCACTAGCAGAATCATCAATGCGGCAAACCAAAATTGGTCAAAACCCTGCCAATACCAGGGCAGCTCACTCCAGTTCAAAAAGACCATGAAGTCAGGGAGGTCCGGGTTGCCATAGACGCCGCGATCGCCGATCTGGCGCATCAGGTACATGCCCATGGCATAGCCTCCCAAGGCAAAGAAGGCGCCGTGGCCCAGGCTGAGAATACCGCAGTAGCCCCACACGAGATCCAGCGCCAGCGCCAGCAGCGCGTAACACAGGTATTTGCCAAGCAGCGTCACGGTGTAGGCGCTTACATGCAGGGCAGAGTCAGCTGGAAACAGCTGGTTGAGTATGGTCACCAGCAGGGTGGCACCAAACAGCACGCCCATAAAGGTTTTTGCTGCGCGGTCGCTGAAGGCGCTTTTGAATGTTGAATCTCGCATGTTATTCCTCCGCCGCCCGGCCACGTTGCGGGAACAGACCCCGCGGTTTGCGCTGTATAAACAGAATGATGAAGACCAGCACCACAATCTTGGCCAGTACCGCGCCGGCCATGGGTTCCAGTAATTTGTTGGCAATGCCGAGGCTGAAGGCCGCAGTGAGAGTGCCCCACAGATTGCCGACTCCGCCGAACACTACAACCATGAAGGAGTCGATGATGTAGCTCTGGCCCAGGTTTGGCCCCACGTTGGTTAGCTGTGCCAATGCGACGCCGGCCACTCCGGCGATGCCTGAGCCCAGCCCGAAGGTGAGAGCGTTGACCCGTTCACTGCGAATACCGAGGCTGCGGGCGGTGGCGCGATTTTGGCTGACCGCACGGACTTGCAGGCCCAGTCGGGTTTTCTTGAGCAAAGTGAGAAGGGCTAGAAAAACCGCCAAGGCAAAGAAGATAATGTACAGCCGGTTGTAGGTCAGCGAGAACACGGGGTTGATTTCCAATGCACCACTCATCCATTCCGGGGTAATTACGGTGCGGTTCAGTGGGGAGAAAATGACCCGTACTGCCTGTTGCAAAATGAGGCTGACCCCAAAGGTCGCTAGCAGGGTTTCCAGTGGTCGGCCATACAGAAAGCGAATGACAAAGCGTTCGATAAGTATGCCGACAAAGGCGGACACAAGAAAAGCAGCGGGAATGGCAATCAGCAGTGACCATTCGTGACTGGTGGGCAACAGTTGTTGCACTACATAGGTCGTGTAGGCGCCCAGCATGATCAGTTCGCCATGGGCCATGTTGATGACGCCCATCACCCCGAACGTAATGGCCAGGCCGATGGCGGCCAGTAACAATACCGAGCCCAGGCTCAGACCGAAGAACACGGTGTCGGCGGTTTGGAACCTTTCAATACGTGCTTCGATGCGGGCGATGGCTTTTTCCAGTGCCTTTTTTTCTGTTGGGTGTTGGGTTACACGCAGGCGCTCATTGAACGCATTCTTAACGTCTGGGTGCAGGTTGCCAGCGAGGGTGTCAATGGCGCTGAGTCGTGTACTCAAATCGTCACTGCGCAGGGCGGCAATATTCAGAGCGGTGTCAATTTGTACGGCAACACGAGGATCCGCTTCCTGGGCGCGGCGGCTTGCCAGCGCTGTTAGCATTTCCGGATCATCATTGCCGATCAGTTGGTTGGCGGCCCGATAGCGAACATCGCTGTCCGGGTCGTTCAGAGCAGCCAGTGCCAGCTGGTTATTGATCACGGTACGCAAGCGGTTGTTGATGATCACTGGCCGTGCAGCGCGGCTATCTACTTGGCCAATAAGCTGGGTGGTTTCTGGATCGCGTAGTTCCCATTGACCGTCTTTCTTGCTGCCTAAGACGATGCTGTTATCTTTTCGATTATGCACCAGTTCGCGATTCATCAAGGCGTTGAGTAGCGCAATAACACGGGGGTTGTCTTGGTTTGCCAGTTCACGAATAGCCGCTTCTTTTTCATCAAAGCTACGACTGGTCAACCGGTCAAGAATGTTTTGGAGGGTAGGGGTGGGTATGCCAGTGGCGCCCTCGCTGTTCTCCGTGATTGGCTGGGTTGGTGTTGTTTGTTCTTGCAGTGGCTCTTCTGCCCAGCTCACACTGACCTGCAGTGCTATTAGCAGCGCTATCAGTATTCGGCTAAATTTACGACCCATGACGGGCTCCTTACAGGGCGTCAAAATGAAAGCCAGATCAATACGTTGGAGGGCGCGCCTGTGAAAGGCGATGGCCACTGTTCTGGTGCTGGCTTCATGTGTTATGCGTAATGTTGGTCTAAGCGACGAGCACCCTGGGCGTTGCCCAGAGTGCTGTTGCGTGCAGCCTTACTCGGCAGAAGCACCGCCACAGGTGTTGGTCTTGGTGTTGTAGTTGCCGCAACGAGTCGGTGCGGTCCAGTCGGAGATCAGGTCTTTGGAGCCCGGCAGGAAATCAGACCAGGCATCACCTTGCACCAACCCTTCGGTTTCCCAGACAACGGCGAACTGACCGTCATCCTGAATTTCACCGATCAATACGGGCTTAGATAGGTGGTGGTTCTTGTTCATCACCGCTGTGCCGCCGGTCAGGTTGGGGGTCTTGATGCCGATCATGGCGTCAGCCACTTTATCGGTGTCGGTAGATTGAGCCTTTTCAACCGCCTTCACCCACATATTGAAGCCGATGTAGGTTGCTTCCATAGGGTCATTGGTCACGCGCTTGTCGTCACCGGTATAGGCGTGCCACTGGTCAATAAAAGCGTTGTTGGTATCGTTGTAGACGCTTTGGAAATAGTTCCAAGCAGCCAGATGGCCAACCAGCGGGCCGGTGTCGATGCCCGATAGCTCTTCTTCACCTACAGAGAAGGCCACCACGGGAATGTCTTCGGCGCTCACTCCTTGGTTGCCCAGCTCTTTATAGAAAGGCACATTGGCATCGCCGTTCACTGTGGAGACCACAGCGGTTTTTTTGCCTTGGCTACCGAAGGCTTTAATTTCGCTGACGATGCTCTGCCAGTCAGAATGTCCGAACGGGGTGTAGTTGATCATGATGTCCTTTTCGGACACGCCTTTGGACTTCAAGTAAGCTTCCAGAATCTTGTTAGTGGTGCGCGGATAAACGTAATCGGTCCCGGCAAGAACGAAGCGTTCAACCTCCAGATCGTTGATCAGGTAATCCACCGCAGGGATCGCCTGCTGATTGGGTGCTGCACCGGTATAGAAGACATTCTTGGACGACTCTTCACCTTCATACTGGACCGGGTAGAACAACAACCCGTTCAGCTCTTCCACTACGGGCAATACGGACTTGCGCGATACCGATGTCCAGCAGCCAAAAATAACGTCCACGTTTTCTTGGGTGATCAGCTCACGGGTTTTTTCTGCAAACAGCGGCCAGTTCGAGGCGGGGTCAACCACAACGGGCTCAAGCTTTTTGCCCATGACTCCGCCCTTTTTATTCTGTTCTTCGATCATCATCAGAACGGTGTCTTTCAGTGTGGATTCACTGATAGCCATCGTGCCGGACAGAGAGTGCAGCACCCCGACCTTGATGGTGTCGGCGGCCATAACGACACCGCTATAGGCAATGGCGCTGGAGGCGATAACCCCGGCAGCTACTTTCTTCATGGATTGTGAAAAACTCATGGTATTTCTCCTTGCTTCTCAGTCGCGTTTAAATGGGCGTTTGTATTGCCGTGAACCCTCCTTCCTACTCCTGTTGGCTCACTGGCTTGTTGTTTCCCTCTAATACGTTAACCATCACTCTTGTTGATAGAGCTTGCGGGTAACTCAGCGCGTACGCTGGCCTCGTGCAGCATGTGTACGGTGATTTTTCTGACTTCGTTACGTGATTCTTCAATGTGGGCACACAGCAGAATTTGTGCTTGCTCCACCTGGCGGTGCAGGATGGCTTCCAGCACTGCCTGGTGTTCGTTATAAGTGGCCTCCACTCGGGAGGGGCTGGTGAAATCCAGGCGCCGTATAATGCGTAGCCGCTCGGTGAGATCATGATGAATGCGTGCCATTTGATTGTTGCCGGTGCTTTCCACCAGTCGTTCGTGAAAATGTTCATCCATGCCGCTGACCACAGGGCCATCGGATAATCTTTGTGCCTTTTCTACACACCATTGGCTAACCAGATTATCCAGTTTGCTTAGTTCACCGCCGTGTTCGCATAGCTTGCGTACAGCGGCGCATTCGAGAACGGTGCGCACGTCGTATAATTCTTCGAAATATTTGAAGTCGAAGGGCTTGACCTGCCAACCGCTGCGATAGAGCACATCTACAAAGGTTTCCCGTTGTAATCGGAACAGGGCTTCTCGCACGGGGGTGCGTGATACACCCATCCGTTCGGCCACTTCGTTTTCACTGAAGCGGTCGCCGGGCATTAGCCGAAAATCAAACATGTCCTGCTTTAATTGCAGATAAATTTGTTCAGCCAGACGTTCGGTTTTTTTTCCCGCTCGCGTATTCATCTTTGATTCCTCAGGCCATCGCGGCGGTGTTGATGGCGATCACTGGATCGCGGGCGTTAATGATGGCTCCAGGCAGGCAATGCAGAACAATAACGTTGCCGCTGATGTGTGCATTGATCAGATGGCTGTGGCGGTCGCTGCTAGCGGCGTTCTGTGCCGTGAGACCGAATTCACAACGCTGTTTTGCAGCGGTTAGCGCCCCCCAGCGCCACGGCTTCATCAGTGTGTTTCCTGAGCGTTTGTCGCCACTTGCGCGATGTAGTTTCTCCAGCCGCCCAGTGCGGTAATGTCGGTGGCGTCCCCAATGGCCCAGGGTTCACAGATAAAGCCTTTCACCCAGCGACCGTCGGTGGTTTCCAGACTACCGATGCCCAGTGGGGCGGGGATTAAGCCGACAAAACTGCCGAAGTGCTTCATCGGCATTCGCCACAGCTCGATGGGAATGCAGTCACCCCCGTCTTTTTCGCTACGAATCAGCCCGGGTTTGGGCGGCACAGTGTTGGCCAGGGCGTAGAGCCGATAACAGGGCGCCGTGTGGGTGGCTTCGAGCAACACGCCGTCGCGTTCGGTGAGCTGGGTATTGAGGGGCATGCCGGAAAGGTGTGCGCCAACCACGGCGACAGTCATTACATCGTCCTCATCATCATTGGCCGCATGGGTCTGCGGCTTGGCCAGCCGCTGTCCGGTAGCGCCGGCCTGCCAGGGCTGGGCCTGCTG